>Ga0255779_1002647_pt1 | contig 18764 bp, 14 predicted proteins | sample 011ome_21_FD_179977 | JGI IMG/M metagenome (GOLD analysis project Ga0255779, IMG submission 179977) | Coastal salt marsh microbial communities from the Groves Creek Marsh, Skidaway Island, Georgia - 011508AT metaG (version 2) | ecosystem: Environmental > Aquatic > Marine > Intertidal zone > Salt...
TGAGATCGCTTGGCAGAATGGTCAGCCTAGTGCGAAAAAAGTCGATCCAGTATGGGTTCCACTGGAAGAATTAGAGCCGTTAAAGATTGAGTGTGACCACTTCTTAAATTCCATAAGGAACGGGACACGCCCTAGAACAGATGGTGCAGAGGGTTTAAGAGTATTGCGAGTACTTGATGCGGCACAACGCTCGATGGAGGTTGGACACAGTATTACAATGGATCAAACGGACGAAGTTAATCCGATGACAACCTTTATTCATCCAACGGCAGAAGTAGATCAGCCATCTGTGATAGGTGAAGGCACACGAATCTGGCATTTTAGCCACATCATGAAAAATAGTGAGATCGGCGAGAACTGCAATATTGGTCAGAACGTAATGATCGGTCCAAATGTAAAGGTTGGTGCTCGATGCAAAATTCAAAATAATGTGAGCGTTTATCCGGGTGTCATTTTGGAAGACGGCGTTTTTTGTGGACCCAGTATGGTTTTCACAAATGTTATCAATCCGCGCGCGGAAATAGAGCGCAAAGACGAATTCAAACCCACTGTCGTGAAATCAGGTGCCACTATTGGGGCCAATGCCACCGTTATATGCGGAAACAAAATCGGAAAATACGCAATGATCGGCGCAGGTGCTGTAGTTACAAAAGATGTCGATGACTTCGCACTTATGGTTGGAAATCCAGCCCAAAAAATCGGGCATGTATGTAAGTGCGGAACTCGACTAGAGGAAAATGACCGCGATATTACCTGTCACAGTTGCGGTTCGAAGTATACTGCCATTAGCTCTGGGATGATTGAAGAAGACCCAAACAAATGAGCGTTCCGTTACTTGACCTTCAACGCCAATTCAAACCAATAGAGAACGAAATAAGAGAAGCTATCGATCGAGTTCTCTCCAGTCAGCGCTTCATAATGGGACCAGAGGTTGAGGCCTGTGAAAATGAAATCGCTGCCTATTGCGGCGTTGATCACGCAATAGGTGTTTCAAGCGGGACTGATGCGCTTCTAGTTGCTCTTATGGCGCTTGGTATTGGTAGTGGCGATGAAGTTATTACCTCGCCTTACAGTTTTTTTTCCAGTGCCGGCTGTATAGCACGGCTTGGTGCGCGTCCCGTATTTGTTGATATTGACCCAACCACATTTAATATAGATGCAGCCAAAATTGAGGCCGCCATTACACCTTCAACAAAAGCTGTTTTGCCCATTCACCTGTTTGGCCAATGCGCAAATATGGCCGATATTCTTCAGATCGCAGAGAAGTATAATCTGCCGGTAGTAGAAGATGCAGCTCAGGCGCTAGGGGCTGAATTTCATGGCAAGAGAGCTGGCAGCTTAGGTGCAATTGGTTGTTTTTCTTTTTTCCCATCAAAGAACCTAGGCGCATTTGGCGATGCAGGCATGGTCGTGACTAATGACGATCAGTTAGCCGAGAGAATCCGAGTGTTGCGAGCGCACGGATCAAATCCAAAGTATCACCATCAGTTCATCGGGGGAAATTTTCGTCTCGATGCGCTTCAAGCAGCGATAATTCGTGTAAAGCTCAAGTATCTCGAAAACTGGTCAAAAAGCAGACACAAAAACGCACTACTTTATGATGTTCTATTAAGTGAAGCCAGTGCCATAAATACGCCAATTGCCCAAGAAAATTATCGGCACATATATAATCAATACGTAATACGAGTGCAGAATCGAGACAACGTACTGAACCATTTACGTGGTTCTGGAGTAGGTTGTGAAATATATTATCCGGTTCCGCTGCATCTTCAAAAGTGTTTTGAGAATTTAGGCTACAAAATCGGAGATGCGCACAATGCCGAATTGTGCGCCGCCGATTCTATTGCAATACCAATCTTCCCAGAACTAACACCAGTCCAACAGCAAGAAGTTGTAGAGACGCTTAAAGAAGCTGTTTCCCAAAAACCTTAATCGAAAGATTTGGACTTAAAGGGAAAACTGGAATCAATGTGATATCTTGGATTAATCAGAGACCTTCTCTATTGAGTTCTCTAGACATTTTCTCCGACATTGTTCCCCGTAATTCGCGTTTTGGCCCCAATCAACACGGCAATTCGTTTTAGAGGGTATGTCAGCGACGCGAGAAGACATATAGAGGTTAGGATATAGACATCTTGTACATTTGCGAGAAAGCGAACGGGATCAGAAACACTATATAAACTGAGTGCTAGGCAATAGCCGAAGGCACAAAGCCCCGCTAACAAAACGCTTATAACAAGCATTTTATTAGCTCCCCAAATACTGTTCTCAACGCGGATGTGTTGAGCAGAAATTCTCAATCGTCTCGTCGCAAGGCCATATAGAGTAAGCAAAAATCCTATCGCCAAAATACCAATTCCGACTTTAACCAAAGTTTCCGCCAAACGGCCAAGGTAATAAGTTGACCAATAAATGAACTCTGAAACGTAACTAAACCCAACCGGCAGCTCCCCCTCTGCAACTCCGCCCATATTTTTTTCGAGCCCGCTCCTAACATGTTGCCGCAGGGGAGTATCATTCCATCCTGTGTCCTCAAGAAACCACCGATACATTTCAACTGACTGCTCACGATGGTAATCCAATGATTTTTCACTGAAGAAATCCGCATAATTAAAACTGAACCCTATGAATGCCAGTTGGTGAAATGTATAAGCAACCAAATCCAAATATTTAATTGGATTTTGCTTTATTCCCTCAACAGCTAATTCTCCCAGAATTATGTTCGTTTCTTTCATGCTTTGGTGTCCAACGTATTCAATAACGCTTTTAACAGGGCTCCGGTCTCCAAAGTCGGCCTTCATCTCCTCGTTGGTCGCGCCATATATCAACCAATTCCAGGCATACTTGCGCTGATCAGCATATTTTTCGACGTATAGGGGTAAAAATTCTTCCAATTCCGACTTAATTTCCGGGTAAATCCCCGTATCAAGAACGGTCAAATGACCAACCTGTGCGTAGAGATTGAGCCCATCGAAATGAGAAATCGCAAAAGAATTATATCGCTTATCAAAAGCACTCATATAGAGCACCATTAATGTTGCAATAACGGAAAGGCATACTCCGGCACTGACCATTACTCTTCGTGCGGAATGACGTGAGAAAAAGAACCAAGCCAACCCATACCAAATTACAATCAACGGTAAAAATGCCATAGCCGACGGTTTTATCATGATATTGAAAAATGCAGCCAAGCCGAGGCAAACACCAACCAGAATACTTATCCGCCGAATTGAAAGAAGCATTATTGAAATCGAGAAAAGATACATGGTTCTCGCTGCGTGTTCAGAAAGAATAGTAAATTCGAGTGCCATATTTTTTTGAATGAAACATAGATAAGCGAGAAGGATCAGTGCCAACACGCGCAAATTTAATACACTGAAACAAACAACAACGATCGCGACAGTCGATACCGCCCAAAGCGCAGTGTACATCATGGTGAAACCAATGGGGTGAGCCATCATGGCTAAACCGATTGACGCCAAATAGGGCACACCCGCTGTTCTTGCCTCGCCAAATGGCAAGTATGGGTTTTCTAGGGCCGGTAGAATGTAAGAGAGCGAGTCAGGGACGATATAGGGCAAGCCAAGTGCCCACATCCAATATATGCGGACACCAAAGCCAGTCAAAAAAATCACGCCAAAAGCACACCAAAACATTCGGTCAGAAATTGCTGGCTGAATGAGTCGTTTTAAAATTTTACGGGAGATTAAATAAAATACGCTGATTCTTAAATCTGAAGCTTTGCGACGTGCATCCTTAAAATATGGAAAGAATACACTCAGAGCCCCAGCTAAAATAATCACAAATGCTAGCGATATAATTGCCGTCTTGTTCAATCCATATTGAACCGAAGCCGTGTAATGAAATCGATTTGCTCGTGGATCAGAATTGTCAGATGAAGAGAAGTAAAGCCAGTTGCCCCAGTGAGAAAAAGCGCCGCTCCCAGAATTAGAAATATCACTATGCACGGAATGTGCGGGGCCAAGTTCAGTATTATTCTCATATAACTTGAGTGACGATCGCGAGGGAGTATCGTTTGAGTCTGATAAAACTTGAAAAGGAAATTCAGTAATAGGCGGAATAGGGATCCGCCAACCAAATTCACCCACTTTTGTTGCGTTTGATACTTCTAACTGAAACTCTTTTTCATATTCCAGACGCCAAATGAGCGTCAAGCCCACAACTGTAGCACCAAAGACCAGCATCCGTAGTAACCACGATGCATTCACTGTAAATCGAGATATTTTCATTTCACTCTTTCAACAAACCAATTCATGTGACGGCAAACCACCTCTGATGCCATGAGCGAAACATTAAAATGGTCCAAATCTGTGCTTCGAGACCAACGTTTCCTTCAATATGCCTTTTCCAAGTCGACTCGATAATAGACTTCTCTAATAGTCCATCGTCTGAAGAGGCATCGAACAGTAGGCTTTCTGCCCAATCTCGTAATGGCCCACGTAGCCAGCCTCCAATTGGAAGGGCAAAGCCCATTTTTGGTTGATTTGTGAGTTCGGCCGGCACGTACTTCTTTAAAACTTCCCTGAGCAGCCATTTACCAGTTCCGTCGCGAGATTTCATGCTACGAGGAAGGGCCCACGCGAATTCTATGAGTCGATAATCGAGTAAAGGCTCTCGCGCCTCCAGCCCAAAGGCCATACTAGCACGATCGACTTTAGTTAGAATGTCGTCTGGTAAATATGTCATGCCATCCAAGTAAGGCATTAAATCGTGCATCTTAGTGCCAATATTATCTGGGACATTCTCCCACCCGGTTCCTTGACCTTCAATAGTGCCATTCATGACTGCAGCTGGGTTAACCCACAGGCTTATCATCTGTCGGTAAATTTCTTTCGTATTCATGCCAAGCGGTCCCGCGAACCAACGCATAGCCTCTACGCCACGATTAGGTCGCATACCCGCAGGCAAAACTTTTAGAAGTGCTGAAAGTTGCGTGTCAGACGCTCCCTCAATCAGTTTGGATAGCATTCTGCGAAGTGGTTCTGGAATTCTTGATAGCTGATTTGAAAGCCCTGCCCCGGTAAAATATCGGTCATACCCATAGAACAGCTCATCGCCACCGTCGCCCGACAAACTAACCTTCACATGACTACGCGCCAATTGCGAAACAAGAGCGGTCGGGATTTGGGACGAGTCTGCGAAAGGCTCATCATACCAAAGGGAGAGATTTGGTATGATGTCGATGACATCCTTTTCGAGTACAATTAATTCGTGGTGATCTGTCTTCAAATGACTGGCAATTTCTCGAGCACGGACACTCTCATCATACTCGGTTTGCTCGAACCCAATTGTGAAACTCTTTACGGTTTCAGAATTGGAAGACATCTTCATCATCGCAACCACTGTCGAAGAATCGATTCCGGCTGATAAAAACGCGCCAACGGGGACATCCGCGACCATTCGAGATGATACGGATTGCCTCAGCAAACGATCCAGTTCGGCCACCGCATCCTGTTCATCACCATTAAACGAATTCTCTACACCTCGTGATGCGACTTCGGCTAATGACCAGAATTGGGTTGCAGTTTCATTCGTCTCAGATATTTCCAGGACCTGGCCAGGCATGACTTTTTTGATGTCTTTATAGACTGTCATTGGTGCCGGATAGTATCCGTACCTAAAGTACGCACAAGTAGCCTCGAAATTGAGTTCAACAGGCAGCCATGGAACCTTGCGCAAAGCCTTCAGTTCAGACGCAAAAATTGTACGCTTTCCAAACTTCCCCCAATACAATGGCTTTACGCCCATGCGATCTCTCGCGAGATAAACCTTACGTTCCAAAGAGTCCCAGAAGGCGAGCGCAAACATACCATTGAAGCGCTTACATGCTTCAATGACACCCCATTGTTGACAGGCGGATAGCACTACTTCGCTATCAGAACTTCCGTTAAAACGATGTCCTTTTAACAACAATTCCGAACGAAGCTCTGCGAAATTATAAACTTCTCCGTTGTAGACGAGAGCGTATCGACCATCTCGACTGATCATAGGTTGGTGACCGGTCTCAGACAGATCTATAATCGATAAACGGCGAAATCCTAGTGCCGCTAAACCTCCTTGATCCCCCCAAACACCAGCATCGTCTGGCCCTCGATGAGATAACTCGCCCGCCATTTTTGAAGCAATTTCCTTCAGTCGATCAGGGTTCCCTCCTTCAAAGTTGACTATTCCAGCCAGACCACACATCAAGATTTCCCCAGATTGAGATAATTGAGTATTTTATGATCAACCATTTAAGGTGCTCAGAAAGCGCCGCCATTTTTTTAAACAAGTCTCTCGCCTTTTAGATGCCGCCTCTCTTGCCAACAGACACGTTTCTGTCCACTTATCGATATCCAAAAGCCTCGATTTAACTTCTGATATCAATGCCTGCTGATCGCCATGAGCACAATACCCCCCTGATTTAGGGCTCGTTAGTGTATCGTGCGTTTCATATAGGGACACTACGGGGACTCCAAAAGAGATCGACTCGCCAGCTAGGAATGTATTGTCCCTTAAGAACGCTGTATCTATGGAAAATGCGCTCCAAGAAAAAACACTCTCTAATTGTTCAACCCTTGTCCAAGATTCCAGAATTACACTCCTTGGCAGAAGCCCGCGTATAAATTTGGAATAACTTGGAATTTTTTCTGTTAAAAAAAGTACACGTGCTTTTGGCACACCAGTCACTGAGAGTAATTCGGCGAATTGCCTGGGTCGACTATTATAATCACAATCACCGAACCATCCTATAAATGACCTTGCCCCCAACGTTGGACCGGCCCGAAGCCGAACTTCCCGTTGTCTTGACCTTGCCCCCAACGTTGGACCGGCCCGAAGCCGAACTTCCCGTTGTCTAGGCCACCGGTTGGCTGGGTTGCCCGATGGCCTTCATGAACTCCACCGGGGTCTTGTTGCCGATGGCGCTGTGTGGTCGTTCCTCGTTGTACTCTCTCCGATAAGCCTCGCATTTTGACCGGGCATCGTCCAGCGATAGGAACCAGTTCTGGTCGATGCACTCGGCCCGAATTTTGCCGTTGAAGGATTCCACGAAGGCATTGTCCGTGGGCTTGCCGGGACGAGAGAAGTCCAACGTCACGTTGTTCATCCACGCCCAGAGATCAAGGTCCTTCGAGATGAACTCGGGGCCGTTATCAACCCGGATCGTCTTCGGCAGACCGTAAATTGCCGTGACACGCTCCAGCGTCTCGACAACGTCGGCACCCCGATAACGCCGACGGACGTCGATCGCCGGCGACAGTCGCGAGTATGCATCGACAATCGCCAGCACACGGATCTTCGAGCCGTCGAATAACTGGTCGGACAGGAAGTCCATGGACCAGACATGGTTAGCGACCCGTGCAGCCTCTATTATCATGGGCTGTGGATGAGAATGCAGCGTCGCTAAGATGATCTGCTTAAAGTGATATTCCCATTTGGGTGAAGCGATTTCCTGGCGACTGGATGATTTTTAATTAGGGTATTTTGCGAAGTTTGATATTCGGGCAGAAATAAATCATCGAATCGAAGTTTTCGAGCCGTTGTTTCGGGCAAATATGCATGTGGCATGTCTTCGTATCTCAAGTAGAAGTATTCGAAGAGACTTTATTCTTTGATCATTGGAATGCGTGACATAAGGCTTACTAATTCATGCTGCTTTTTTGTGCCAGTTTTAGCTAAGAGCCGCTTGATATACGTCCGAACAGTAGATGGGGTAACCTCCATTTTAGTTGCGATCTGATCTGCAGTATCTCCGTTTATAAGTTGTTGAGCAACCTCGGCCTCGCGCTGAGTTGTGCCGAAAAAACTCTTGATAGTATCTGTTGACAGCAAATTGAGTTTGTCACAATCGCTTATGAGTAAGAGTATCCGATTGCTATTAACTAGAGAAAGTATTCCCCTAAGTGGTTGAGTTCGTGATGTTCTTTTTAGTGTCAGAGCCAATGACTTATTAGTGATTGATCGGTCAAGGATCGTTCTCCGTGCCAAATTTAATTGTCTTGTCTGATGCGTATCGCTGCCTTTTAATTTGCCGTCGGTAGTGATGGTTAAGCCATCCTTCTGCATGAAAATAGATGAAGCTTCTTCGTTCGCATAAATCAATGTTCCTTCGGCATTTAAAATGATAATGCCAGGTGGAAAAATGTTCAAAATCCTCTCCAAACTTTGTTTGGTAAGCAAGTCGAGCGAGGTTGAATTTTCTTGATTTTCAATTAGTGCGCACTCTATTGCCTCAATAAGATGTTGAGTTTCGAAGGGCTTCGTGAGAATTCTAAAAACGTTCACAGAATTAATAATCTGAAGAGTGGCGTTAAGGTCAACTTTGCCTGTGAGGAAAATACACTGTGTATTAGGAGAATGTATATTTTGTTTTTCGACTAAATCCAAACCTGAGCGTTTAGGCATAGACAAATCGGTTACCAAAACGTCATAGCAACCATCTTGAAGGGTTTTCTCGGCCGTTTCACTGCAGTGTAAGAACAAGATATTCCAACTGTGCGATTTAGATTTCAGTGATCGTTTGATTGCCTGGAGAAAATTAAAATCATCATCGACAAATACAACTTTTGGCGACCCCCTTGAATTTTCATGCATGAGATATGGCGCTAACTTAGAATGGTCAAAACTATCCATATTTTTCTCAATCAAGTAGAATTTTAATCAACTATAGTAAATCGACATATCAACAATTTTCTATAATCTTCTTTTTCGACACGATACATACTCCCAAATGAGGGGAGGGTGCTTCCCAAAAACGCATTCGAACGGAGTTGAGTTTTTACGCTTAGATTTCCTGGCCGGAGACAAAGAGAAACCGGATTAAATCATCGAAATCCATGGATGCGCAAAGCACGTCTATTCCTAAACGAAGCGGAGAATGGTTCACCCAGGCCGAACTGTGCTGGGGGGATGGGATGCGCTAGGCTATAGTTTTCAATTGAGTGAAGAAGAATGCTGGGCATCGTGGTCTTTGATTTTAGTATCGCGCTGCGTACTGCGTGCTAGGCCGATCATTTTGCAGGTTCGCCGCTCAGACGTATTCAGCCTCTGACGGACATAAATAACGGCCTGACGCAGATCGGCAATCGTCAGGCCTTGGGCTTAAAATAATCGAGACTTTCCTTAAGAATCAGCTTGTCCAGTTCAAGGTCGGCGACAATGCGCTTCAATCGCGCGTTCTCTCTCCATCTCCTTGAACTCATGGAGCTTAGCCTTGCCCACGCCGCCATACATCTTGCGCCATTTATAATACGTTGCATCGCTGATACCAGCTTTTCGTATCGCTGATTCAACTGTCTGTCCACCAGCAAGATCCATCTCAACCTGGCGCAAAATGTTCAAGATATCTTCTTCTGAAAAACGCTTCCGTGTCATCAAAGCCTCCCCTCATAGCTGAGTTTTTATATCATACATGGCTCAGTTATAGGGGGGCAGGACAGGCGCGCGCGTTATCTTGAGTAATGGCTCTCATGGGAAAGCTGAGGTGCTTTGAAATATCAGCGAAGTCCTTACCTTGATCGTAATCGTGCAGAACAACGATCCCCCACGTCCCCGCCAAAAAATGTCCGCCATGGGTAAGCGTCATGGCGCCATCTATGACACAGCGAATACCATCGCTAGACCAATTTAGCCCACTAACGACCACGTCCTTCCCAGGCACCTTGCCAGCTTCGCGAACCGCGCGAATGGCTCCCTTGGCGATGTTGTCGTTGGCCGCCCAAACGGCGTCGATCGTGGTTGCTTGCAAATAGATTTTAGTTCGATCGTATGCTTCTTGCTCAGACCAATTGACCGTCATCCGTCGCACCTCGTGCAGCGATGGCGCGGCCGCAAGCGCACGCTCTAATCCGGCCAAGCGGGATATTGATGCAGGTGTTTTAAAGTCGCCCGCTAGCGTCAGAAGTGTAATTTTGTTATTCCGTTTGCCAAGATTGTTGACCTTTTCAGCAAGCGACAAGGCCATTTCATAACCTGCCATTTCGTTATTAGGCGTGATTGTTCCAAGCCAGTTTTTAAGTCTCTCTCTCGGCCCGCCGAGCGCCGCTTCTTGTTCTTTCGTCAGGCCGTTTAAGAGCAACATATAAGGTATTTCTCTCTCTTCTGCAGCCTGCATCAAGATGGGGGCTTGCTGGTGTTCGTTGACCAGAATGATGTAGTCAGCAGATGTGGTATTGATGGCCTCTAATCCACGCGATGTCATCAGGGGCCATTTACGCTCGCCGTTGACTACTTTTATTTGGTACCCAAAGTGTTTGCCCGCTGCCCGCATGGTGTCCGTGACAGCCTTCCAGAATCCCCTGTCCTCGTAACCAGGGTTCACAAACAGAATATTCTTTTGATGATTGGACGCATCAACGGGAGCGGCCAGAAGGATAACCCAACCAACCAGACACGCCAGACGGCACATTTGCATGCCCAATTTCAACATCGTCTATTCCCCAAATCAAAAAGATTGAAGAGCGATAGGATTTAAAAGACAGCTACTTTTACATGAATTTCTAATGCATTGGCTATTCGTGATAATGCTTAGATGCATTGGTCAGTGCCTTATGAAGATGGCTGATTGGTGCCCATGGCCTTGGCTTCACAATGGGTTTCGATCACCACGCGTCGATTCTTCTCGTTTTTGACGCCATCTACAGTGTGCACATCCAGCCAACGCTCACCCCAACCTTTAACGTTGCCGATGGGGATATCCTGTTTGCGTAACAAGGCTGCCACGTGCTGAGCACGTTTTTCAGAAAGAGCTAAATTGGCTTTGTCACCACCGAGTGTATCTGAAAACCCGATTACGTTCGATGTGCAGCCACCCACTTTGGCATAATCAACGATCTGCGGAATGATGGCGGCGACCTGTTTGTGGATCATCGGGCCCTGGATTTTTCCAAGTGGGAAATAAACGGTCAGATTAAGCCGGTCGTCGCGAGATCCAGGTGCCAGCATGGCGGCGGATTTTGCAGAACTTTCGGCAATGGGTGCCACCAATTGGGTGAGCTTTTGTTGTTCGGCACGAAGTTCATCAAGACTTGCAGCTAGCGCGGAAATCTCGGCCGAGACCATGGTGCTATCGCCGCCGCCGCCCGATTTCAACTCTTTGGCCACTTGTTCGCTGACTGTTTTTATTTCACTCAGGGCTTCAGATTTCAGCTCAATCACCACACTTTTGATTTCTTTTTGCTGGGAACTGATCTTTTGATCCAGTTGTGTGAAGCCAATATACCCGAGCGGGGCGGCCACAATCAGCACGATCAACGCTGACTTAATCGATGTTGCGATAACGACTTTTTTGCCATCCATATCCGCCTCCTGAGCAGTCATTCCTGATTCAATTTCAATATGTTAGCACAGAAGACCTTTATAGAATCATAATGATGATTTGGTGCGGTTTTGTATTCGCTACAAAAACCCGTAATCTATTTGTGGTTTTCTCTCGTATAAATTCATTGTCATCGTTATGTCTTGGAGTTCCTCATGAAGAAAACACAGATCGTGGTCGTTGGCGGCGGCGCTGGCGGGTTAGAACTGGTGCGTAAGCTTGGCGCATATTTCGGAAGAGACCGCTACGACGTCATCTTGATTGACAAAAACCGCACCCACATTTGGAAACCGTTGTTGCACGAAGTGGCTGCGGGATCATTGGATGCGAACCTGGATGAAGTCGGCTTTGGTGGGCACGGCGCGCGCTGGGGATACCGGTTTTTCTATGGCGCGTTTGAGGGCATAGATCGCGAGCGGCGTGTGGTCAGAACGTCGCCATTGCTTGATGAAAATGGCGACGAAATTATCGGCGCCCATGAGATTCGCTATGATTACTTGGTTCTGGCTGTTGGTGGCACATCAAACGATTTTGGCATTCCGGGTGTCAGTGAAAACGCGATGTTCCTAGAAAACCGGCTCCAAGCGGACCAGTTTCGATCTAAACTATTGAACGCATGTTTTCGTGTTTCTCACGCGGTCGCGACGGGCAACGAGGATGCCTCTGTTAATCTGGTTATTGTCGGCGGCGGCGCGACGGGTGTTGAACTTTCCGCAGAATTGCATAATGCAGCCAGGGGGCTTCGAAATTATGGTCTCGAGGTTTTTGACGAGAGCCGATTAAAAGTCACGTTGATCGAGGCAGGGGGCAGAATTTTGCCAGCACTACCTGAAAAATTGGCAGATGCCGCCACGGACGAACTCAGGGCGCTGGGTGTCCAAGTGCGGACAGACACAGTCGTGGCCGAGGTTGGTGATGGTTTTGTTGAGACCAAGGACGGCGATAGTTTGGTTGCAGATATCACCTTGTGGGCGGCGGGTGTCCGTGGACATGAATATTTGAATGAACTCGACGGATTATCGACGGATCGACTAAATCGGTTGGTCGTGAACGCGCACCTACAAACCACCATGGATGAGCGCATTTTCGCGATTGGTGATTGTGCATCATTCACGCCGCCAGGAACGGACCGTCCGCTCGCACCCCGGGCCCAAGCAGCCCATCAAATGGCATCCGCTGTTTTTACCAACATTCGTGCGATGGTCGAAAATAAAACCCTCCAGCCATTTGTTTATAATGACCGAGGTTCGCTGGTTTCGCTTAGTCGTTTTTCAACAGTGGGCAGCCTGATGGGGAACCTGATTGGCGGCAAAATGGCAGTCGAGGGACGGTTGGCACGGATCGCCTATCAGTCTCTATACCGACTTCATCTCTTTGCGATCCATGGATGGCTGCGCGGTGCGATATTGATCCTGATCGGGCATGCGAACCGCATTGCGCGACCCAATTTAAAAGTTCACTAGCGGGGTTTGCTTTGTTGAGCTGCGCCACTTTGATCGACCGTGTGTTCAGCCATCTATGTAATCGAAAAATGGCACTTGGCGGGTGATGGGGTGATCTCGTAAATCGAATGCAAAGGAAATCCGAGGGGTATCCGAGAAAAACGGTATTGTCCGGTGATAGAAATAAGATGGAAACAAATATAACCGGCCCTCGAGCGGCGGGTAGCAGCGCGTGATCGGTTCACCCGTGGCTTTTGGATAAAACACAGGGCTGCCGAACTCGATCCACCCAGACTGATCAGATGCAGCATTCTCAGCATCAATCACCGTTGGCTTTTGCGCATAATAGACACCGCTCAACCAGCCGACCCGGTGGATGTGACTTTGTTGATGGCCGCCATTTTCGAGTACCGTCGCCCAAATATCGATCTGCCAATTGTCCGGTCGTTGGCTCAGAAATGGATGATCAGATGATACCGGTCGGTCAGCACGGTACTTTTCCGCACATGCCTCGATGGCTTTCAGCAGGTCAGTCACAGGCGTGTCGGGCTCGGGGGCCAGGTTATTCGTCTGCGAGCCAAGTTCTGTCGCCTTATCGCTCGGCGCGTATTTTAGGCTCCGGTGCCCCTGGCAATAATCGGCAAGCGCTTGGTTGAAACTGTCCAGATCGTCATAGCCGTCAGGCACATCGATATCGAATGCGCCGATCAGGCGATCGAAATCGACCAAGTGTTGCAGGGCGTCGGTGTCGCCTTGCTCTTGTAGAGCGACGCTTTTCAGCGCTAGGGCCACGGTGTGACCAGGCCGAAGCGCCAACTGACGATCGGCGGCTGTGGCCGCTTGCTCCCATTGACCTTCTTCAAGAAGTGCGCGGCTGAACGTTGTCCATGCAGATGGATGATCCGGCTGCATGCCCAGTCCTTTATCATAGGCCAGGACAGCTTCGTAGCAGCGATTCTGGGCATGAAGCGAATGGGCTAAATTAATTAATGGATCGGCGGCATCGGGCGCCAATTGGCATGCCTGCTCAAAGGCCTCGGCCGCGGCGGCGTAGTTATTCTGTTCAAACGACACCAGCCCCAGGTTATTCCAGGCATCGAAAAAGTCGGGCATGATTTTGACCGTATTGCGCAGCAGGGCTTCGGATCGTTTGCGATCACCACGCAGATGCAAGGTCACCGCCAAGTAATTCATGATGATTGGATGATCGGGTGCCGTCGCCAACATCTCCTCTAGAAGTGCCTGCGCGCCATTTACGTCCCCGGCCTCAAACCTCTCGGCTGCAACAGCGAACTGTTGCTCCAACTTGCGCTCGGTAGAGGTGTCTATATCTGTCATCGTCAATCCGTCCAGACGATAAAATTGGAAATGATTTTATGGCGTGTCTGATCGAATATCGATGCCATATCTATGAGCGATCTGCAATTGCTGGTGCTGCCCAATGACGCGAGGGAGGATCTGATCATTGGCGCACCCGACAGGATTCGAACCTGTGACCTCTGCCTTCGGAGGGCAGTGTCATATGTTATTATTGTTACCTGCGTTATCTCTGTTTGGCTTCAGATAAGAACTCTATAAATGCCGTGTTTATTGTGTTTATCGCGTATCCGGGCTTTTTTATCGTTAAATGTGGGGATAATGTGGGGTGAGATAAAACGAATATCCCCACACGTATCCCCATAGGTGAACAATGTCTTCTATACCGCGCGGACGCAAGAAGAAGTACGCAGAATATGATGAGCTAGTTCAGTCTTTACCTAAAGTAATGACGAAGCGCCCTAAGTACGTGAACGGCATTGGTGTCTTCAATGGCTCCAGAGGTCCCACTGCATGGGTCAAAATAGGTCTTCCACATGGTGGTGTTTGGAAAGGTAAGACATATAAACCGGGTCAGCAGTTGGAGATTAAGGTTGGCTCTTTAAGCTCATGGTCTTGGGATCAGCTAGAGCAGCAGCGGAAGGAGCTTCAGGGTAGAGCGGACAGAGGGGAACCGCTCGAAGATGCACCTGATTGGACCTTTAATAACTGGGCTGTAGATTGGTTGGAGAGGGCTAAGCCACGTGTTCAAGACTACGGCTCCCTAGAGATCCACGTGCGGGTGCATTTGAACCCAACCTTTGGAAAGATGGCTCTCAATCAGATAGCCCGAGTGGATATTAATCGTTGGCAGTCGAAGCAGCTTAAGACCCTCGCTCCAGCAACCGTCAAAAGACAACTGAGTACATTTAAAGCCATAATCAACGATGCTGTTCATTCAGGCCTTATTGAGAGAACACCGTTATCAAAGCTTGATGAGATTAAAGGTATCGAAGGGCGTCAGAGGTTCCTCACTGATGAGGAGCTGGTGACACTGTTGGCCAAAGCTGAGGAAATAAATGTTTGGCTTTCTGACTTTATCCTTTGGCAGGTCCATTCAGGAATGCGTAAAGGAGAAACGATGCAACTCAAGTGGCCTGAAGTATTGGAGTTGAAAGACGATAGAGTTCTTATTCAGATCAATAAATCTAAATCCGGCAAAGGACGGACTGTAGTCGCCACGCAGACTATGAAGGATGTTCTGGCACGACAGAAAGACCGTGCTGTCGAAAGAGACAAACGGGTATTCCCAATCTCGAAGATGACGCTTAGACGCAGATGGGAAGCTGCTAGAGATGCTGCAGGGTTATCGGACGTCACTATCCATGACATTAGACGCACCCATGCAACTCACGCTGCTGTTGCTGGAGTTGACCTAAGGACCCTTGCAGGAAGAATTGGCCATAGGGATTTGAGTATGCTTGAGAAGCATTATGCTGCCCTGGTGGGCTCGGCGGCTGATGAAGCTGCAGTCAAAATTGAGGCTGTATTTTCTAAATAAAAATTTTGGATTATTGGAGATATAAGACTTCTTGAGAGGTCAACGGGCCACGACATTCTCCACCTTTCATTATAATTTTGATTTCCATGATCTTATCTAAGTCTGCTGCGATTCCTTTAGGCTCGTCTTTTGAGCTATACCCATTGTGCTCAAAGAAACCCGCAAACTTTGAATACCCTTGATGTTTTTTTGCAAAATTTTCAAAGAAGCGAAGCTCATCAATCAAAGTTTTACAGCGCTCTTTAGAGTAGTTACAGGTTCTTGTTACAATGATGATAGTGATCCGGTTCTTATCCCAGTCATAATATGGCCAGCCGTTAAGGTCCGTTATAAAATCGAAATCTAAATTAAACTGTTGTGTCTTTTGAATAAGATGATTTTCTAATTTCATCATCCCTATATCAAACACACTAGCAGGTTCCGACATTAACCAACTAACTGTGCTGTCTGGTTCTGCCCTCGCGTGGCCTGAATAAGCAATCCAGCTAATAAAAACTGTTAATACGAGAAGTTTTCTCACGTGAGGTTCCCATTTTCAGATATTGAGTTTGAGTAAATAGCACTTGCTAACGCGTCACTACCGATTGCTGTGATCATGTTAAGGCCGGGAACATGCTTTGTCGCGTGACACAACTCTAGCAAACCGTCGAGGCTGCGTTTTAGTTTATTTTGTGTCTCGTAGTCTCCAACGGAATTTGCAGTCTTTAGCCCTAATCCAGTTGCAGCCACACCAATTCCCATAAAGATGGGGCCGCTGTCAGGTGTCCACTTGCCTTCATAGGTCTCTAGGTATTCGCGGAACCCTAGGAAGCCCATTTTCTTAATCAGCATATGCTCTTTGTATCGACGCCATTGGTCTTGAGCGACATCGGGAGCAAAACTTGATGCGTCATGGATAAGAAAAGGCAGAGCATATCCGCGAGGTTGTTTCGAGTATTAACTGTTTATACCGGACGTATTGTGGATTAGTGCATCACCAACGGTGGAGCTTAGCTCGGTCGCCCAGCTTTTGAATTAACTGACATAAAAACCAATGAGACCATTTTGTTTGTTAGAGCAGGAGGTTGGACTGAAATCTGTGGCTTTCATGCGGGCGAAATCGGATGTTACGTTTTGAACGTATTGGTCTCATTTGATCTGATATTTTAGAATAATACTTATTCGGCGATTTCGTGGATCATTCAAATCCTCTAAAATGTATGGATCAACATCTGATACGCCCTCAACTTTAACAAATCTGTCGGGGGATATGCCCCTCTCCTGAAGAAAGGCACGTGTCGCCTCTGCTCTCTCAGATGAGAGTATCCAGTTATTCTTGGATGAATTTATCGAATAGGCTCGAGCGTCAGTATGGCCTCGAACCATAATTTTATTGGGTAGAGAGTTTATTACGCTAGCTACCATTGATAGAAGACTCGTTGCTTGCTCCTCCAAGACATCTGTGCCCAAACCAAACATCGATGTGTCTTCGTTATCGACTATTTGTATGCGCATTCCCTCTTTTTCTCGGATAAATTCAACTTGATTTAGCATTGGAGCAGATTCTGAGGTTCTACTGATTAAGTCCGTTAATTTTTTCTCCATTTCCTCGAAAGCTTTTTTCTCAACATCCGAAATTAGCTCTTCTGAAACAATGTCAATATCCTCACTCTTCGGATCCTTGATGTCCTTAGCAGTCGTATCCTTTAGTTTTGCAGGAGCCTCTGGCATCACTTCATCTGGCGCAATGATCGACTCTCCGCCGAAAAGACCATCCGATCCTGCATTTTGAGGCTTATCAACATCTTTAGTTTTCTTGAACTGATCAGCAATCCCACTGAGCGTTGCATCATCTGTTGACGAGATAAGCCAGAGGACCAAAAAAAATGCCATCATCGCCGTCATCATATCTGCAAGTGCTATTTTCCAAGCCCCACTCCCATGGTTATCCTCCTTTTGAACCGCTTTTTTTACGATGATTGTGTTTGATGGGGTCGGGTCAGTCATTTTTAATGGGCTCTGTTGTCTGATGGTTCCTCATTGCATCAAATACTTCGTCGAAAGTCGGCTGATAACTTGGGCTGATCGCGATCCGGGCGGACTCTATTATCAACGCCTCCGGGTGGGAATGGAGCGAAGCCACAATTAGTTGCTTCACGACATAATATAGTTGTGCATCGTCCTCGATATGTTGAGAGATACGTTTTGCAATCGGATCAACAATACCATAAGCAAGAAAAACACCCAAAAACGTCCCCAAAAGCGCCGCGCCAATTAACGAGCCAAGAACAGCCGGCGGTTCATCAATGGATGCCATTGTTTTTACGATTCCGAGGACGCAGGCTACGATCCCCAGCGCAGGAAGTCCCCCCCCCAGTGCTATCAGTGCATGAAAGGCGTGACGTTCGTGGCTGCTTGCTTGCGCTATTCGGGCATCCATCAACTCTTCAACCGCATAAGGATTCAGTGCCCCCGTCGACGCCACCATCACCCTCAATGTATCGGAAATCATCAAAATTAGGTGTTTGTCTCGACAGAGCAATGGGAACTCCAGAAAACGTTTCGATGAAAAAGGATTTTCTATATCCTCCTCAATAGATTTTGGACCCTTGGTTTTAAGAGTTTTAAGCAGCGTGTAAACAAGTACGATTGTGTCCAAATTATCTTTCTTGGACCATTTTGGGCCCCTAATTACCCGCTTTAAGGCAATTAGCACGTACCGTGGTGTATCGTTGCGGTTCGCGATAATCAGAGCCGCGATTCCCGAACCAAGGATGATTGCTAGCTCCGCAGGCAATGCGTCGATTAATATGCTGGTGTTTCCTCCCTGTAGAAGGAACACACCGAACACGCACATAAACAATAGTATTAAACCAAGTGCCACGTTCATAAAACGGCTATCCAACTATGTAATTTCATCGATGAATTTTTCCTCTTAGTCGTCACCGTAACAACAATACTTGAGACCATGTGGTCAACTTTGCAAACCCAAGTAGCGTTAAAACATCGTATTTTGACAATATTAATAAAGTCTTAGCGCTTTTTGATCCTCCCCCACTGAATTGGTCCACCGGCTATGATAGGAAACGGAGGATCAAAGATGGCAACGAAACGACACAAACCGGAAGAGATTGTCTCGAAGCTGCGCCAGGTCGATGTGCTGGTTGGA
>Ga0255779_1002654_pt1 | contig 18694 bp, 16 predicted proteins | sample 011ome_21_FD_179977 | JGI IMG/M metagenome (GOLD analysis project Ga0255779, IMG submission 179977) | Coastal salt marsh microbial communities from the Groves Creek Marsh, Skidaway Island, Georgia - 011508AT metaG (version 2) | ecosystem: Environmental > Aquatic > Marine > Intertidal zone > Salt...
CTACTCGGTCGAGCTGATCATCGCCATTGGAGTCCGTCAGCCTGTAGACCCCACTATCCATCTTTTTTTCGTAATCATTAACAGCAACATAAAGACTATCGAATGCCCAAAGAAGTCCATTTGCTGCTCTGATCTTAGCCGGCACTTTTTCAATATCATCTTCATTTAGGGGATGGCCAGGTGCAGGAGCCTTGAAGCGGTAGAGCCCTCCAAACTGATCGCTGGCAATGATACGGTTTTGATTGTCTAGGCATAGGTTTACCCATGAACCAAGCCTTTCTTTGGGAACGGTGAAGAGCAGTTCCACCTGGAAACCATCTTTTACCGATATACTTTCAACCGGAGTCGCCTGGGTGTCGAATTGAGCCCAAAGGCGAGAAGTCACAAAGTTCCAAAACAGAAGGAGAGAAAAGAGGGCGAGTAAGTGAGAGGTTAGCATGATATTATAAATGTTGGTTGTCGTAGTGAGAGGTTAGCATGATATTATAAATGTTGGTTGTCGTACTTTTCTTACGAGAATCGATGGAGGATGGCCTCGTGCAATAAGATGTTCCTATTAAATTTAAAAGAAATTTTAGGCTTTCAAGTTTGCATACTTGAAAACTAAGAAGTTCATTCCAATAATGAAACCCTTAAATCTCATCCTACCCTTTGCTTTAATTCTATCATGTGGGCCTCTTGCCCGGGCTTATGCCGTAGAAAAACCGGTTTCCAAACAGGATATTTTTCAAAAGTTTGAGACTGATATGCAAGGGGTTCGTTTTTCAGGATTTTTTACAATCGATGGTTCTGACCTTCCAGCTACAAAAGAGATATATGAGGTTCACCGTGTGCAAAAGCTTGGGGAGGAAGATCTTTGGGTATTTACTGCCCGTATTAAGTACGGAAAGCAGGACATAACCTTGCCTATACCTTTACCTGTAAAGTGGGTTGGGCATGTCCCTGTAATTGCGATGGAAAACCTACCTATTCCCGGTCTTGGAACTTTTAGTGCCCATGTGGTAATTAATGGAAATAAGTATGCTGGTACTTGGGCACATGGGAAGTTGGGTGGGCATTTGTATGGAACGATTCGAAAAATAGATCATCGCCCTGAACAGTCAGAAAATGAGTAGTAGCCATCAAAAATTGGATGGCAGCTGTTGCCTGAAAACAAATCTTAGCCGTCTGTCTGCTTTTCCTGTTTCAGGTATTCCATTTCTTCCTCAAGGATAACCAAGAATTTCTCGGGGTCTTTTTTAAATTTTGGCAGGCAAGGCTTACAGCAAAACTTCAGGGATATCCCCTCGTGAACATACATGAAGGGAACCATACCGGTACCCTCTTCATCGAAATCACTTCCGCTTACTATACAGAAATCAATCGGATAGAAGTCATCTGCTGTAAGCGTGGTTTCGTCCTTGTTTCCGCAACCAATGAGAAAGAAAAAAAGGACGGGTAAAAAAATGAATGGGTAGGTACAAAACCTTGATTTCATAGGGTTAATTTTCCTTTAAAATTTTGATGAGGTCAAGCAGAGCCTTTGATCAGAATTTGTAGTTCCTGGATATCTCCGATTCAACAGAACATTCCTTAAGAAATGTGATGAATTCTGAAATTTTCGCATCAGGGGAGGTATAGTGGTTCAGGAATTTAGCTGCCACAAGAACATCCATTCCTCGTCTTTTCGACCTTCAAAATGCCTGGGCTTCCAGTCTTCGAGTAATGTGCATTGCCCTTGGAAGCGGTTGATGATTTCTTCCCGGCTGGCTCCAAAAGGGGGGCCTTCTTCGCTTAAAGGGAATATAAAATGTATTGCGAGGAAATACCCCCCGGGTTTGAGCCAACGGGGTAAAGCCTTGGCATAATCCTCTCTACGATCCGGGGAAATCGCACAATAAAGAGTGTGTTCAAAGATTAAATCATAAGGTTCCTGGGGTTCATCTTCCAGAAAGTTTCCTGGAAAGAAAGCGAGATTTGGCAAGGCTTCGTAACTTTGCCTGGCACCTTCAAGGGCAAGGTTTGATAAATCAATACCTGTCGTTTCAAATCCTTTCCTGCCCCACGCGGATGCATCATGTCCCCGACCGCAGCCAGGTACGAGTACCCGCGTCTCCAGTTCCAGGCTCTGTTTTTTCAACCAATCCACCAATCCGGGTGCCGGTTCTCCTTTATCCCATGGGGTATCTTGCCGTTCATATCTTTGATCCCAGTTTGTTTCATTCGTCATTCGTCTTACCATCTGCTTTGTTGCCTACTTTGGCAATGCTTTGAGTTGGATATCGTGCCGTTTCCTTAGGCAAAAAATGCATAAAATTGCACCGACAAGTGCGAGAGCCATATCAGACTGTGTATCCCAGGCATAGCCCTGCGTGCCAAGAAAAGCTTCTGCATCTTTGCCCATAAGTTCCGCCACCCACCATTCAATAAGCTCATAAAAAGCACTGAAAGCCAAGCAAATGGAAACAACGATGAAGTTACCCCATTCATTGGTGTTGATTACTTTTTTTCGAAGGAGTATCTCTCTGGCCAGAAGTGCGGGAACAAACCCTTGCATCAAGTGTCCAATTTTATCGTAATTATTTCTTTCCCATCCAAACAATTCACTGATCCAGTCAAATAAAGGGACTTCTGCATAGGTATACTTTGCCCCCACCAGCAAGACGATGCAATGGAGCAGGATCCAAAAATAGAGCAGGGGAGTAAGGCTGAACGATACGCGGGTCTTAGCCATAATAAGAAGCCCGATGATTGCAGGCCCCGCTTCCAAAACCCAAGTAAGCCGGTCTTTTGGAGCAATGGCCGACCAGGTAAGCACAGCGAAAAAAACCCCAAGCCATAAATAAGAATTAATCGTTAGTGAACGAGATAGTCTCATTTTATTTATATCGTTTCCCATTTAACATAGTACCAACCCAAGAGTAGCGGATGAAGGAACGGTAGGTGAAAAGCAAAAATACTGTACATAGTATGCAGACCAGTAGGCATTTAATTAAGCTGGGGAGTAGCCAGTCAGAAACCACGGCCTGTAAGATTTGGACTACGGGCAGGTGAACAATGTAGATCCAATATGCAGAATCAGAAATAAACCGAACCTTTGGCATTTCTATTGAAAAATACTTTTTAAAAAGTCCGATACACCCCAAAACCATAAGCCATGCAAAGCAAGCGGAGCTTAGGGTAACGATTTCATAACTCCAGGTTTTTTCCTGGTAATGCAAGCAAACCAGAGCCACCACGAACACAGTTACTGCAACCGGGAAAGAAAGTCGCCACAAATCCCCTGTTTTTTGGGTAAATGCATGGTTTTCAAAACAGATGACTCCATAACCAAAAAAGATCCCGTAGTACCCAAGCTTGGTCCAATCCGGAGTAAGCCATACATGAGTGGAGGGACCAAAGTCTTCTTTCATATAAAACTGAGCCACACAAGTAATTGGTACCAGCCAGATCAGGGGGTAGCGTGAGGACATGATCCAACGGGCAAGCCTCTTGAGTGCTAAAACGGAACGGAAACAGCTTAAAATTAGAAAAGCTGTGATTAGGTATATGAGATCATAAAGAAACCAGAGGTGGTGGGTGATGAAATCCCCAAAAGTAAGGTAGTATTTACTGAAAAAGTTACTTTCCCCCATGTGGGTATTATCAAGAGATGCCTCGAGCAGATCCCGGCATTTTAGTCTTCTATTTTGTAATGATTTCCACCGGAATGAAATCCGTAAAATATCTCTGGCAACCATCTCGGTAAGTGATTTTCCCGCGTAAGTTGTATCTTTTGGGCTGGAATTATCCTTATTTCTTATCTCGGGATCGGCCCCATTTTCAAGGAGAAGAGAAAGGGAATCTTCCTGCCCAAAAAAAGCGGCCCAATGCAGGGGAGTGCATAAATATCCATCTCGGGCATTACTGTTTGCTCCCCTTTTGAGCAAAAATAAAACAGCTTTGGTTTTCCCGTTTGCCGCAGCCCAATGGAGGGGAGTGAGAGTCTTTTGGTATTGTCCATTGATATCAGCTCCATCTTCAAGGAGTGCCTGCATGAGCTGGATATTTCCTTCTTTTGATGCCCGGCCCAGGTCTTCGGTCTGATTTTTACCTGGAGGGATTGATAACTCTATATCTGAAGCTTCCAAAATTTTTTCCGGAGCTATCCATGCAGTGACTGATCGCATGTGATTGAGAAGAGGGATCAGGAGAATACCAAAAAAGAGAAAGGGAAGAACAATTCGTTGGAAACGATTACTGATCAAGCCTTGGGCTCCTTTTCGTTTCCATAACATCATGGTAAAGAATCCGCTTACGAAAAAGAAAAGAGGCATGCGAAAGCCATGAATGAACAGAATAGGGATTCCATAAAGTTCCGATTGGTTACTATCCTGAACCGGCCAAACTGGCCATCCCACAAATGATAACATGGCATGTAAGCCGACACCTAGTAACATGGCGAACGCCCTTAGGGCATCTAAATGATGATATCTTGTTTGGTTCAGATCAGTTATCTTGTAGCAGACCAATAGATGTCATCACGGCCTAATAAACGGATTGCATTTAGGTCACCACCCGCCAACTCTCCTGCATCTAAGAAAAAAGATTTAGTACTTCCGGAAGGCATGTTTTCGTAAGCAAAATGCTTTCGCAATTCCCTGACTCTTTTTTCAGGAATACCATCCCCATCTTCTGCCGCCGAGGTGAAAGGTACAGGGAAATCCTTTTGACCAGAGCGATCCACACCTTTGATGGCTCCGAGCATGGCCTTGCCTTTTTCCTGGTTACTGATTTCAAACTTAATGATATGATCTTTACGACTTGCCTGAATACGGATAGGTCCCGTTGAAGATTTCAGCCCAATCAGCCTGAAGATTGGCTTGAATATTTTGTCAAGTGCCTCATCGACCAAGGAGAAAAAAATGCCAAGAGATAATCCCATAAGAATCGCAATGATGGTAATCGTATCCATTTTAATTCTGATTAAAGGGCCTTGCCGTCAGTGATGAAAGCTTCCAGCTACCCGGCGTTTCAACCCCAAGGTATGGAGATGGACTCAAAATAATTCTTTCCCCCTTCTTTACGACCCCTAAATCACTGAGGATTCCAATCGATTCGTTTGCCTTATGATTGGAAGTTGTGGGATGAATAGGCAACGGAGGGCCATTGCCTATTACAATGGTTCCTCCAAATTTTCCATGGCTTGCATTCAGGGAAATAGATTCAACCAACACATCCTCTTCAAAACGAAGGGCAACCGCTTCCCCGGGATCAATCCTGTCAGATAGTTTTCCTTGAATCCCCAAACCGTCTTCTTTTTGCTGGGGGAGTCCTCCTTTTCCAGAAATACTCAAGGTTAAAGGGGGTGGTACGGGCATCGGCTTAGTCCAATCGAAGATGACTCTCTTGGTGGGGGTAAATGGAATAAAGCGATTACCCCCACTGCTACTGTACAGGAAGGCCAGGGAAATTAAATCCTTCTTCAAGGTATCAAGTTGATGTTCGTCTAAATTTTGCGGAGTGTTCATCTCTCTGGCGGAGATTTCAAACAAGCCTGGCGTTTTCACTTTCCTGGTGCTGAAAAGTGAATCTTGCCAGGAGAGGGACCAGATTCCTTTAATTTTTTTCCCTCTCAACAGAGGATCTTTTATTCGCATCGTGTAGGTCGCCTTGTTTTTATAATGGTTGTGATAATGATAAAATATGGGATGCGTTGATGTCCCTTTTTTTCCTAACCAAACGGGTAAAATATTCGTACTGTCTTCCGCCCCTTTTTCCCCTTCTCTTAAATGGGGAAGAGGTGCTCCCAGGATTTCAGAGAAAGTTGCGTATAATTGATGCAATCCCATGAGTTGGTCACCAATTTGGCCGGGGCTACTCTGATTCCCATCACCCATTTCCCCGGCTGGCCAAGAAGCGATGAAGGGAACAGGGAGTCCTGCAAGAGAGTTGTTTTTATTGGTATTTTCCTGGGTATTCGGTCCGGTGCTTGGATGCACCACACCTCCTTTGCTGGAGGTGAATATAATCAGTGTATTATGAATCAGTTTCTTGCTCGGGCGGCGTGGGTCTTTAGTTTTTTCTAGAAAATCAAGCAATTGTCCAAGTTCGGCATCATATTTACGAACATAAGCCAGGTGTGAAGGTGCAGGTTGCCCGGAAATCATTTTTGGCTTTTCTCGAGCGTCACCTGAATAAAAAAGGAAGAAAGGGTTGAAGGAACTTTCCCGATTTCTCAAGTGCTGGTTGAGGAATGTAATCCCGTGATCCACATAACTGGGGTCACGGGAATGACTTTTATCCAAAATTTGTTCGTTGTAGCCCTGGTAGGCAATAATTTTACGATTGTGCATGTGCACTGAACCAATGGCTTGCTTTGAAGAATTCACTTTAAGATCCTTTCCTCCTGGCCTTAAAGACTTGTTCCTTGTGCGTTTAGAAGTTGATTCCTTGGTATGAATTTCAAACCGGGCATGGGTAAACCCATGGTCGCAAGGACCATCGTAAATATCTTGGGTGAGATCTGCATCATTCCAGCCGGTTGCAGGTCTTGCATCAGACTGGGTAAAACGAATGCCAAGCTGCCAATTCCCCACCATCGCGGTGGCATAGCCTTGGGAGCGAAAAAGAGTGGCAAGGGTGGGGCGGTCCTCCTCTAGAAAGGGACTTCTTTGTTCCTCGGTTCGAGCCCCCAAGTTTATAAGCCCTCCTCGCCAGGGGTATCTCCCGGTCAACAAGCTATAGTTGGAAAGGGATGGCAAAGAGGAAAGGGTATGAGCATCAGTATGTACTGTACCCATGTTTGCTAGCCTTTGTATCGCTGGAGTATCGATTTGCTGATCATCAGCTCTCTTGGTGAAAAATTGATAGGCAGAGCAATCCTCCATTCTTACACCATTAGCCGTAAAGAGAATGACATTGGGACGGTCAATAAATTGAGCAAAAGTCAGGGCTGGAAGGACTAAAAAGCAAAGGAAGTACTTCATTTATAAATCCTACCCAGAGTATTGGATTGCTTGCAAGTAGATTGCTTAAAGATCTACCCGGCTCAAGCTAAAGCGATCCAGGCACAGCCTGCACATTGGAATTTCCTAGAAATGTACTTCCAGGCAAGGTCCGGTGGACTCAGGGTGCGAATCGCTGGCAAAGGCATGAACCAATCCACCGCCCTGGTTTTCCGGTGTTTCCAGAAGAAGCAAAAAAGTGTATTCGTCCGCATTGTTTTTTTGAATAAAATGAAGGAGCTCTGGAGTTTCGATGACCACGGTTCCGCGCTCCTGACTTCGCGGTATTTCAAACTTCCCCACCAACTCTAGGGATTTTACAGCGGGTGCATTTTTCCATGCTATTGGGTTCTCCCATTCTATTCCTGAAAATCCGGCGAGGGCATAAACTTGAAACCGGTTTATTTTGGGCAAGTAGACCCGGCTTCCTAAACCACAGGGTACAAGATTTAAGCGAAGCATTACCTTTTTTGCTTTGAGCCAGTTAATTTCGCTATAATGAAAGTTGATAAGAGATCTTCTTTCAAAGAGCTTGTTCCCGTTATCTAATTTTACCATGAGATAATCAGGGTTCAAATATTCAGCATCGTCGCTTCGAATAATTGACCGCGATTTTCCATTGGATGGTATACGGATAACTTTACCTTTTTCATTGGTTGTGGAAGGAATTTCTTCCGAGTGGATAAAACTTTTTTCGCTTATTCCAGCAGGGCGTAATGTCACGGATTCATTCTCGTTTAGAAAAAGCGAATCACCGCTTTGAGAATGTACTGAAATTTCACCTTCCAATACTTTAAAATCTGTAATGGTTTGATTTGGCCTGATGGATACGCCAAAGGACGTGCCATGGTCAACCGCGTACCCGGAAGGGGTTATCAGCACAAAACCTTGGGCCGATTTAGGTACATGAATAATGGCATTTCCCTGGTTTAATTTCCCCTCCATTTCAGTATTGAGTTCAATCTGAGCTGGTGCCTCAAGGGTGACTTCAGCACCGGAAGAAAAACGAATCGTAGCAACTCCCGATTTTAAACTCATTTGCCCTGGAATTAACTCGCTGCCGGGTGTGGTTGGAAGAGAGCTCTCCCACGCTGCGTTTTCATTGGAAACCAGAATGGCTATTGGCTTTGGTTTTAGTAAAAATGAATACGCTATAAATCCAAACCCTAAAAGAAAGGATGCGGCCAGAGCCAAAATTTTTCTATTTGGCTTGGCTGGCAGAATGGCGACTACTTTTTCATCGGGCAGTTTGGATGAAAACTCCTCCTCCAGTGCACTGACAACATTGGTTTGATCGTAAAATTTATTTCGTAACTCTGGGCTATCTCTTAACATCTTGTCCAGCTCGTCCACCTCCTTTCCCTCGAGGTTCATCGATAAATAGCGGGAAATAAGATCTTCTTCTTTCTTCATCATTATTTGTGTTCGGAGCCTTATGTTGCATTGGCCAAATTCTTGGCACATTTGGAAAGATTTCGCCTGATTCGATAAATCCATTGATAGAACCCCGTCGTACTTTTCCCGAATTTTTGGGCAAGGGTCGGGGTATTACTTTCATTCATATACATTTCCTTCAAGGCCGTGCGTTGTTCTTTCTTCAATTTGCCCAGGCAGTGTTGCAGGATTGCTTCTCTCTCGAGGTCGAGTTGCTCAGCTTTACGATCAATTTCTTCAGCCATCAGTTCAACGGTTTCGGTCGAGAGAACCAACCTTTCTCTTTCACGTGCAAGGTCCCTGCGCCAAGCGAGGACCTGAAACCTTGCGACCCCAAAAGACCAACGCCTAAAATCATCCTCTTGCTTAAGCTGATCAAATTTTTTCCACAGGACGATGGCAATTTTTTGCATGATGTCGGATGCATCCTCCTTTCGATACACAAGTCTTCTTACATAGGCATGGATAGAAGCTTCATTTGCGGTGAACAGGCGCAGAAAGCAGGTGTGTTTATCTTCTTCTTTTTCAAATCGCATTGGAAACAATGGTGGACATCAGAGACACTCCATTCGGAATTAGTTTTTAACAGTTTTCTATCACTTGTCCTCGTACTATCTGGCAGCGTTCAGGAAATTGGACAGCGTGTTTTCGATTTCTTTTTGTGGCAGTAATAGATTACCGTGTTTTATCTGAATATAAGAAAGAGCATTTGGGTAGTATCCATCAAAACACTTTTTGGATAAATTAACGACTTTATCTGCCTTGCCACCAATTAAAAGATTAGCACCTTCCTTGCTAAACTCTATTCTTACAATGGACGGCCAGTCTTTTAGGGAATCCTCTGTCAGCTTTTTTTGTTCTTTTTCGCTGAGAATCGTTGAAAAAGTAAGGAGATTACCTTCGAGCTGAATAAAAGGAAATTCAGTTGTAAGCTTCTTTTCGATAAGAGCAATGGTTTCAGGACTCCAAGAACCTGGAATATCTTTTTCCCGTTCTTCCTGCATTTGTGGTATGTGAGCAACAATCTGTCTGCGAATGACTTCGTTGGCAGAGGCTAAAACTTTGGAGATATTACTAATCTTAATGGTTTGGCCACCGCATAGCTTGCCCATGTTATCTTGATAGAATCCAATATTTTGAACATCGACACTTTTACGGAGTAATTCGATCATTTCGATTTCCGGTTTCCCAAATCGTCCATGATCATTTCTTTGGATGATTTTCTCGAGCATCTGTCCACTTGAAGATGCACTGTATTCAGCAATCCAGTTGCTGAAAAAGAAAGCTCTTTTTTGTTCAAGAACCGACTCCAACTGTTTACTTTGTTTTTGATTCAAACGATCCTCGGTGGCGATATCACCCGGACTGTTCTGAAAACCGTCTTCTTGGTCGAGATTCCCAAAGATACCTTTGTAGGTAAGGGTAATTCTTAATTCATCTTCTGCCTCGTTGTGAATGTAGCTTAGCTTTTGATGTTCAAACTCAATACAGGAACTCAAGATAAGGCAGCACAGAAAAACCAAGAGAGCTAAGCGTGTGGGATGGTTCATTTTGTTATCCTTGGTGTTATCTTAGGAGAATAAGCAGGGTGAGTTTTGACATGGCTAAGCTTAGGTTCCCTCAATGTATTCAAGTTTCTTAGGGTTGAGCGTGTTAAAAAAGGGTTGGTATTTGATTATTTTAGAAATTCGACTTCTGTAAAGTATGCACCACCAACCTCGTCTTCTGCAGTGTAAAGAAAGGTTTCGAGGGTTGTTTCACCTTTTTTTAAAGAAAGCTTAATTTCCACTTCGCTGGCATTGCCAGGAATAGACTTGGATATTTCTTCCCCGGCAATTCTGATTTTTGCTCGAATGGCTTGCAAAGGCTTGTCGGCAATTTTGGGGAATTGACGAAGGGTAAAAAGATATTTCCCCGTCCTTTTAATATTTACATGCCATGGGCCAGTAATTTTTTTGCGCTGGTTTATTTCAGCAAAATTCCATGGCGGGTTCCCTTTTTCCAAATACCAATCTTGTGAGCATAAAAATGTAGGGTTTTCCGTAGGGTTGCCAATGTCGAGGCAAACGGGAGTCATTCTGGGTGATACTGATTTCCAGAATTTTTCATACAAGCCACGCAATCTTTCCACCACTTCAGGATGACTGCCTGCAACATCGTGGTGCTGCATTAGGTCATGTGAAACATCATAAAGTTTTTTCCCTTCAAGTAGTCTCCAGTCTCCTTCTAATACACAGGACATCAACCAAGGGCTTTCTTTTTTTTCAAACCTATTACCCCCGTGCAGCTGAATGATTAAGTGCTCACGGTGTGGTACTGATCGAGAACCTCGAAGATAGTTTGCAAATGATATCCCGTCCAGTTTCCTTTTATTATTAAGCTTTAACTCACAGAGTTCTGCTAAGGTAGGTAATACATCCAGGTGAGCAGTCAGGTTATCCCGATCTTGCCCTCCGATTAAATCACCGGCTGGCCAGTGAATAAAAAAGGGGACCCGGTGACCACCTTCAAATATAGTTGATTTTTGCCCCCGCATGCCAGCATTGAAGCCCCGATATCCTTTCAAGTCTCCACCGGGTCCGCCGTTTCCTTTGGCAGTACCATTATCAGTCGTGAAGATAAAAATTGTATTTTTGGCAATATTCAGTTCATCCAGTTTTTTTCTGAGCAACCCGATATTATGATCGAGGTTGGCGATCATACCGTAAAATTCGGCTCCTGATTTCCAGGTTACCTTTTCGCGATAAGGTGCGGACCATTTTTCGGGTACCCGGTAGGGGGAGTGAGGGGCATTAGTAGCCAGGTAGAGAAAAAAGGGATTGTCCCGGTTTTTTTCAACAAAAGCCATCGATTCCTGAAACCATACATCGGTGGCATATCCCTGGAACTTTTCATATTTCCCATTGCGTTCATAAACATCATCAAATTGATCGTTCATCCAGTAGTCGGGTGCTTGCCCAATCCCGCCTCCCTTATGCCATAGAACATGCTGAAACCCACGGTCCTGCGGGCGGCAGGGTGCGTTGTCACCAAGGTGCCATTTGGCTATTAGCCCTGTTTTATAGCCTGCATTGCCAAAATAGGTTGCCATGGTTACTTCATCGTGATGAAGGTTACTTCGCCCACTACTCGTTCGATACGCACCAGTGCGAGCAGGGTATCTACCAGTCATCAAAGCGGCTCGGGTGGGCGTACAAAAAGGACTTACATGATAATTGGTAAGACGAATAGAGTCGCTGTGTAATTGGTCTAAGTTGGGAGTTTTTAAAACTGGATTTCCATGGCACCCAAGATCTCCGTACCCCTGGTCATCCGTAATAATCAAAATGACATTTGGCTGCTTTGAAAAGCATGCAGAGGAAGTGACAAAAATAATGAGGTAAAAAAATAGTTGGGGAAATGAATGCATGCGGTTATGAGGAGAGGAGCCAGGATTTATTCTCGTACCAGCTTCTAGATTATGGCAATAGAATTTATTTTAAAACTATATTTGTGCCGTTACTTAAATTGATTTTCTGAAAGAAAAAGGCGCCGGTAAGCTGAGCTGTAGCTTATGATAATTTTCTCTTTTTTGCTTTCGCAAAACCGGGCAACGATATCCAATTCCTCCGCTTTTTTCATTCCATCTTTAAGACCAAGTATCATCAGGGCGGTAGCCCATGCATCCGCATCACGGGCAGTGGGAGCAAAGGCATTTACGGCGACTAATGTGTTATCAATCGGGTATCCGGTTCTTGGGTCGATTAAATGTGAAGCTTTGCGACTGGACTGTGGGTTAGGTTTATTTAATCGGTAAGTTCCCGAAGTGGCGACTGCGTAGTTGCGAAGGGGAACTGAAACTAAAGTATCAGGCTGCCGACTTCCATTTTCCACCCCGACAACCCATCCGCTTCCTTTTCTTCCCTTGCCATAGGCTCTGACTTCTCCTCCAATTTCGACAAGATAATTTTTGAAATTCCATCGGTCAAGCAGCCTGCATACCTGGTCAATAATTTCACCTTTTGCGGAACCAGATAAATCAAGTTGGATACCGGGAGTTTTTTTTCGAACTATTCTGTTTGGCAATAATTCTATATTTTGCATCCCCGTTTGCTTTAGTGCCTCTTCAATTTGCAGATCCGTGGGAATGGTGGAGCGGGAATGACCGGGAGGGCCAAACCCCCAAAGGTTTACCACTGAGCCAAGAGTTGGGTCAAAGGCACCCTGGCTTTTCTGGTGGATCCACTCTGCATGTTTTAATAGGTTGTACAGGTCCTGATTAGAGGGAAAGGGCAGGGTGTTTTCCGAAGCATTGAACTGATAAAGTTCAGAATCTGGCCGCCAATGAGAAAAGATCTTTTCCGCATTCTCTATTTTTTGAATGACATCATTTCTCAGTTCATCCTCCTTAAAGATTTGTTTTGTGAGAACTTTGACGCACCAAGTTGAACCCAAAGCATTACCCTGGAGTTCCGTAAATGTAATGGGTTGAGTCTCGTTTTGGTCCAAGCACCCCAGGAGGGATAAACAGAAAGCGGGGATGACTGAATGGTGAAATCTCAAATAGCGACTAGGTGAAGCTTAACGGCTGCGGCCGGCATCCAAAATCATTTGGAGCTCTTCTTGCATTTTGGTAAGAACCTTTGGGTTCTTCTCAGCCAAGTTGTCTTTCTCAGCTGGATCATTTGCCAAATCGAAAAGCGCATATTGAGGAACTTTCTGACCGCGCTGACTTCCCAGCAGTTTATTAACCTGAAAATTTTGAGTTTTTCTTGAATCATGCCGTTGTAGCTTCCATTTTCCGGCCCGATAACCGTAATTACCGCCCCGACCGTTGTCCTGTTGTATGAGGTGGGGTCTCCCGGTGGCTTTCTTCTTTCCAAGGAGAGCATCCATTACATCCAGGCTGTCCAGGCATGCATCCTTGGGTAAGGTAACACCCAAATGTTTGGCGAGGCTGCCAGCAAAATCAATGGTGCATACCACTTTATCGGATGTGCCGGGCATGATGGTGCCAGGCCAGTAAGTAATGAAGGGAGTACGGGTGCCTCCTTCGTAAATGCTGTATTTCCCTCCGGAATAGGGACCGGCTGCTTGATGGTCTCCCATTTTCTCAAGGGCTTCATCGGCATAACCATCGTCGCCCACCGGCCCATTATCAGAGCAAAAGACAATCATGGTATTTTTTTCCAGACCTTCTTTTTTGAGGTACTTTACAATTTCCCCCACACACCAATCGAGTTGAACAATGACATCTCCCCGGTAGCTCATACCTGATTTTCCGCGAAATCGCTCATGAGGTATTCTCGGAACATGTAAATCATGAGAGGCAAAGAAGAGGAAGAATGGGTTGTCCTTATTTTTACCAATCCACTCCTTTGACTTTTCCACCCATTTGTCTGCCAGGTCTTCATCCCGAAATCGGGCGGCATGCCCACCGGTGTAAAACCCAATTCGGCTGATGCCATTGTGAATGGTATGGTTATGCCCATGGGTCCAATCCATCTTCAGGGTATTTCGATGAGTGATCCCCGTGGGGTGATCCGGGCTTGGCTTTTTTCCTCCGACCCAGAGAGGATCTTTTGGGTCGAGATTCAGAACCCGATGGTTTTCCACATAAACCTGAGGAACCCGGTCGTTGGTTGTGGGTAAAAGAAAGCTGTAATCAAAACCAATTTCTAGCGGGCCCGGCTTAAGGAGATCATTCCATTGGGGACCCACTCCTGGGCTACCGAGACCAAGATGCCATTTTCCCACCACGGCCGTTTTGTAACCTGCTTCTTTGAGCATGTCGGGAAGGGTGTAGGTGTCTTCCGGGATGATCAGGGGAGAACTTGGGGGGGCAATCCCGGTATTTTTTTTACGAAAGGCGTAGGTGCCTGTGAGAAAGGAATAGCGGGTAGGAGTGCAGGTGGAGGCAGAGCAATAACCACTGGTGAACTTAAGGCCTTCTTTTGCAAGTTTATCGATATGGGGAGTTTTTAGGTTTTTGGGCTTGGCCCCGTAGCACCCAAGATCTCCATATCCAAGGTCGTCCGCCATAATCACAATAATGTTTGGTTTTTTGGCTAGGGCCAAAAGAGGGAGTAAAAATACCGGAAGGAAACAGGTGATTGTTTTCATAAAATGTTAGGTTGGGTTGTGAGATTAGCGGTTCATAATGTCTTCAATTTCTTCGGCTTCAATCGGTACTTTGGCCATCAGATTAACAGGGCCATTCGGGGTGATTTGAATATTGTCCTCCAGCCTGATCCCAAATCCTTCCTCGGGCAGGTAAATCCCAGGTTCTACGGTAAAGACTGCGTTTTCGGTAAACCTATCTTGGCCGTTGGATACATCGTGCACATCCAGCCCAAGGGAATGCCCGAGTCCGTGCATGAAATATTGACGACATACGGGTTCTTCCGAATTTTTTTTATTTAAGTCAGCTTTTGTGCAAAGTTTTAGCCGGAGCATTTCTTGGTTCATCATTTCGTGGGCATCGCTTTGCCATTCTTTCAGGGATTTTCCAACCGTGGCATTTTCAATACTTTGCCGCAGAACCCGCAAAACTGAATTGTACACTTGCTTCTGGCGACGGGTAAATTTGCCACTTATCGGAATGGTTCGGGTGAGGTCCGCATTATAGTTGGCATAGCAGGCCCCCACATCCATCAACAAAAGTTGGCCCTTGTTACAGGTTTGATCATTCTGCAAATAATGCAGGACGCAGGCATTTTTTCCCGATGCGACAATCGGTGAGTAAGCAAACTTACACCTTCTTTTAATAAATTCTTTGGCCCACTCCGCTTCCACCTCATATTCCTTGACCCCTGGTTTTACCATACGGAGAACCTTGCGGAAGCCACGCGTGGTGACATCAATGGCCTGCCTGATCAATTTAATTTCTTCCGGGCTTTTACAAAACCGCAATGCATGAAGGTGGGGAGCAAGCCGTTCAATTTGATGTAGAGGGTAATCCTTGCGAATTTTTTTATTCCAACGTTCATCCCGGGTTTCCACCTCATTACTGGCCCGGCTGTGCTCATTGTTGTTGAGGAAGAAAATATCAGCTTCCGCAGCAAGCAGTTGAAAGATATGAGGGAAATCTTCGGTCCAATAAACGGTTCGAATGCCGGAAATTTTTTGGGCATCTGCCTGGCTGTGCTTATAACCTTCCCATATCCTTAAGTGCTCGTTCGATTTTTTTACGAATAAAATTTCCCGGTGCTTCGGATCAGATGCACCGGGGAAAAGAACCAAAATGCTCTCTTCCTGTTCAATGCCAGATAAGTAAAATAAGTCGGAATTGGGGTGAAGAGGGAGGGTGCCGTCTGCGTTTGTGGGAAGGATATCATTGGCATGGGCGATCGCCAGTGCCCGAGTGGGTAACTTTTGGCAAAGATTTTCTCTATTACGAGAGAATAACTCAGAAGTAATCGGTGAATGGCGCATGCGGAACAGTGAAAACTTACTAAAACATCATAATTTTCCTTCGCAAGCTTCAAGGAAACCTAGCTGAACAATTTTGGGAAAGGCCAAAACATTATCTTGTCATTATAAAAGTTTTTATGAATGTTTTAGCTATGCATCTAAAAAGATTCTTCCCTCTTGTCTTCCTATTTTTATCCACCCTTTATGGGAAGGGTCCCAATATAATTTATGTCATCTGCGATGACCTTGGGTATGGAGATGTCCAGTGCCTGAACCCCAAAAATGGGAAAATTCCGACACCTCACGTGGATCGACTCGCCTCAGAAGGAATGGTTTTTACGGATGCTCACTCAGGTTCATCCGTTTGTACCCCGACCCGCTATGGGGTGTTGACGGGACGATACAGTTGGCGAACTGTTTTGCAATCCGGGGTGGTCCAGGGCTTTGCTCCCTGTTTGATCGCCAAAGATAGGCCAACGGTGGCCAGTTTTTTGAAAAATCAGGGGTATGACACAGCCATTATTGGCAAGTGGCATCTTAATTTTAAGTATTTGAATCCCAATGGAGGATCAGAGTTTTTGAAGGGAAAACATAAGAGGCCCCCGGTTGGTGCCAAGATTCCTGATGGTCCCATTCACCGTGGGTTTGATTATTTTCACGGCTTCCATCACGCTGGTAACATGGAGGCTGTCATCGAGAATGATGAAGTAACAGCCCATGACCCAGTAATCAATATGCTTCCCCGTTTAACCCGTGAATCGGTTGAGTACATTGAATCAAAAAAAGGCTCCCAGAAGCCTTTTTTTCTTTATGTCCCTCTAGGTTCTCCTCACACGCCGATTGTTCCAAGCCCGGAATGGCAAGGGAAGAGTGGCTTGGGACCCTACGGTGATTTTGTTATGCAAACCGATCATGCAATGGGTGAAATTCAAAAAGCCCTTGCCAAGATAGGCCAGGCAGAGAATACCCTTATTGTCTTCACCAGTGATAATGGTTGCTCCAAGGCCGCAGGAATCCCTGCTCTTGCCAAGCAGGGACATAAAGTAAGTGCTGACCTGCGTGGCTCAAAAGCCGATCTCTGGGATGGTGGGCACCGTATTCCTTTTATTGTGAAGTGGCCGGGAAAGGTGAAGCCCGGAAGCACATCTAACCAACTCATTTGCCTTACCGACCTTTTTGCCACTCTTTCAGATGTGTTGAAAACAGACCTCCCGGTAAACGCGGCGGAAGATAGTGTCAGTTTTCTTCCCGCTTTGTTTGGGAAAAAGATTGTTTCAACTCGTGCGGGCGTAATTCACCATTCTATTAGTGGGCATTTTGCCTACCGAAAAGGTCCATGGAAGCTTTTGCTCGCCAAGGCATCTGGTGGATGGACTTCTCCTACCGAGAGACAGGCCCCTGCAAATTTACCGAATGGGCAACTTTACAATATGTCAGCAGATTTGGGGGAAAAGAAAAACCTCTACGATTTAAAGCCAAAGTTGGTAGCTTCCTTACTGGCTCAACTGGAAAATGATATTGCCGAGGGGAGAAGCACAAAAGGTCCCAAATCTGAAAATGATTTGAAGAATATTAAGCTGTGGAAAAGTAGGAATTCCAGGTAACTCGCCTGAATTTATAATGCCTATTTCTTTGGCCAAGTATTTGTTTCGAAAACCAATAAAGTGCATGCGCTTTTCCGGCTATGCTTATTGGCATTCTTGCGCATGCTTGACTGGGTTGTGCACCTGACAATATGATTTTCAGAAAGAAATAAACCCTAACTAAAGATAACATGAAACCCCCATTCCTTGTAGTAAGTCTTTTTTTAACCCTCACCCACTTATTTGGTCTGACTTCTGAAGAAATTGCAAAAAGGGCTTTTCCTGCCTCTGTTATGCTGGTTTTATTTGATGAAAATGGGGAAGCGGTGAAGTCTGGGAGCGGCTTTTTTATATCCCCAGACCTTGTGGCAACTAATTATCATGTTGTGGCGAATACCTATGGGGGAGTGGTGAAATCTCTGGGTAATTCAATGTTGAATAAAATTGAAAAAGTGGAAGCGGTTAACTCAACTTTTGATTTAGCACTGCTTCGGGTAGAGTTGCGGTCAGATGCGACATTGGAAGTGGGAGACTCCAGGAATCTCAATATTGGACAGCCTGTTTTTGTTGTCGGAAACCCTCAAGGTTTAGAAGGTACATTTTCCAACGGCCTGGTAAGCAGTATTCGCAGGTTTGGGGATGATTATTTGGTGCAGATGACCGCTCCAATCTCACTAGGTAGCAGTGGTGGTCCTGTATTAAATGATGAAGGAAAAGTCGTTGGGGTATCAGTTGGTATGTTCCAGGGCGGTCAAAACCTTAACTTTGCCATACCAAGCGAATATCTGGTCAACCTGTTAAAGTTGCTTCGCAATGCACCACCTTCGGGTTCTATCGTAGAAGCCCGTGAAAAAGATTTTTATTCACCAAGCCTGAGCTTGAGTTCAAGGCTGGTTCAGAAAAGCAATAAAAGGGCTGGTGTTCCAAAAACTTCGATTCATGATTTAGATTTTATTGAACATACCCGCCCAAGTTATAAAAAAGAGAAATCAAAACCTCCTGCCGAAGATTTGTTTATCATGACCCGTTAAGCAAACTTGGTTGTTACGGTATATCTGTTTCAATAATAATGTTGTATTTAAGTTTTAAACTCCATACAGCATAAGATAACCTTAAAATTTACTTTTATACCCCTATTATGTTTAAGAAAAGTATCAGCTATGGCATTGGATTATGGATTTGCCTAACCCAAGCCTTTTCTTCCCCTCTTCAAACGGTGGCTGTATTTATTGACGATCAAGTCGAAAAGTCCCAAGATTCAAGCTCTGCCATATACGCTCGCGAAACCCTAAGTGCCTCTGTTTCTGGTAAGGGTTTTCA
>Ga0255779_1002660_pt1 | contig 18678 bp, 19 predicted proteins | sample 011ome_21_FD_179977 | JGI IMG/M metagenome (GOLD analysis project Ga0255779, IMG submission 179977) | Coastal salt marsh microbial communities from the Groves Creek Marsh, Skidaway Island, Georgia - 011508AT metaG (version 2) | ecosystem: Environmental > Aquatic > Marine > Intertidal zone > Salt...
TAGTTACTGGCTTAGGTATCCTTTCACCAATAGGTAACAATGTTGATGATGCCTGGAACTCATGCATTGAGGGTAAATCAGGCATAACAACTGTCGATATTGGATTAGCGAATAATCCAGTAAAAATCGGTGGTCGCTTAAAAGATTTTAATCCAGAGAATTTTCTTGACTCCAAAGAGATCAGACGAATAGATCCATTTATACAATATGGAATTATTGCTGCAAATCAGTCTATTGAACATTCTGGAATACTTGATTCCAACATTGATTTAACAAAAGTTGGTGTTAATTTTGGAGCTGGTATTGGTGGCATTGACACCATTGAAAAGAATAAAATTCTATTAGAAGAAAAAGGGTATAAGAAAGTATCTCCTTTTTTTGTTCCAGGCTCTATTGTAAATATGATATCTGGACTTGTTTCTATAAAACATGGCTTTATGGGTCCAAATACTTCTGTTGTAACTGCTTGTTCAACAGGTAATCATTGTATAGGTACTGCTGCTAGATCTATTGTATGTGGTGAGGCTGATGTAATGATAGCAGGTGGTGCCGAAATGGCATCAACACCGCTCTCAGTTGCAGGATTTATCTCTGCTAGAGCTCTTTCTATGAATTCAAACCCTGAAGCAGCAAGCAGACCATGGGATAAAGATAGAGATGGTTTTGTATTATCAGATGGAGCAGGATCATTGGTCTTAGAGGAGTATGAGCACGCTAAATCTCGAGGGGCAACCATTCATGCTGAAATTATTGGCTTTGGAACAAGCTCAGATGCTTATCATATGACAGCACCGCCTGAAGATGGCAGAGGGGCAGCCTTAGCTATGTCAAACGCAATAAATGATGCAGAAATTGACACATCAGAGATTGATTATATCAATGCGCACGGTACTTCAACGCCTCTGGGTGATATTGCAGAAACTGTTGCTCTGAAAAAAGTATTTGGCACTGATGTACCACAGATTAGCTCCACAAAATCTATGACTGGACATACTTTAGGAGCAGCCGGCGCAATCGAATCAATATTTTGTATTAAGGCTATTAATGAAGGCATTATACCTCCTACCATTAATCTTGATAATCCCGATCCCCTTTGCGACTTAAACTTCACGCCGCTTGTCTCTGGCGAGAAAAAGGTAAAAGTTGCAATGAATAACTCTTTTGGATTTGGGGGAACTAACTCTACACTTGTCTTCAAAAAAATCTAAATTTTCTTTTTTTTTACTTACCCTAGCGATAATTCTTATCGTTTTGATAGGTTCTTCAGAGTCAATTGTTTATTCTAGGGCTCACGAAAATCAAGAATTTTATAATGTTGAAGAGGGGGCCTCTTTAAATTCAATACTAGAGGATTTTGAATTACCCTTTCTAAAAAAAAATCTACTGAAAATATATTTGAAAAATAATGATATCAACGTTGCTCAAGCTGGATATTACAAACTTAAAAATCAATCTTGGAAAGATTTTATATCCTCAGTAACCAATGGTGATGTAGTTATATTCAAACTAAATATTCCAGCTGGTAAAAACTTATATGAACTTAAAGAAATACTTTTAAACACATATTTAGATAATGATTGTGATAATTTCGAATGTTTAAATAATACTTTTGGGTTTACTGAAGGAACATTAAAACCTGATACTTATTTTTATAAATATGCCTCTTCAATGGCCAATATATTAAATCAATCTCAAGTTGAGTTTATTCAAATAGCACAAAATCTATGGTCAAAGAAAAATCCTAATACGCCTTTAAAAAGTTTATCTGACGCCATCATACTTTCATCTATAGTCGAAAAAGAAGCAGGTAATGATGATGAGAAAGCTGTAATAGCTGGTGTATTTCTGCATAGATTGTCTATAGGAATGAGATTGCAGGCTGATCCAACTATTATTTATGGTTTATTGCCTGAATTTAATGGCGATATTACAAAAGCAAATCTTAGGGATAAGAACAATATTTACAATACCTATCAAATATCAGGCCTTCCTCCAACACCCATATCAACAATTAGCCAATCATCTTTAGAAGCAGTAATATTGGGTATGCAAAATGATTATCTATACTTTGTCGCTAAAGGCGATGGGACTCATAAATTTTCAAAAACTTATAAAGAGCACCTTGATGCTGTTAGAAAATATCAACTTAATTGAATTATGAAATTAATTACGTTTGAAGGAATTGAAGGAGTAGGCAAATCCACTCAAATAAATTTACTTCTAGAATGGCTTACGGCTAAAGGTTTTTCTGCAAAGCTTCTAAGGGAACCTGGATCAACCGAATTTGGTGAAAAAATTAGAAATTTACTATTATCAAAAGAATCTAACATTTCAGCTCATACTGAACTATTGCTCATGTTTGCAGCAAGATCAGAGATGATTTCAGAGCATTTAAATGATAGTACATACGATTTCATTCTTTGTGATAGGTACTACCATGCGTCTATTGCTTATCAAGGATATGGGAGAAAACTTTCTCTTGATTTAATTGATACATTAATTAACGGTATAAATTGCCCATCACCTGACTTAACCATAATTTATGATCTTGATGTGAAGATAGGCTTTCAAAGAAAGGCTGATGATGACATTGATAGAATTGAGTCGTCAGGGGTTAATTTTTTTGAAGACGTAAGAAATGGTTATAAAGAATTAGCTAATGCGAGAGCAGAGGTAGAAATTTTGGATGCGTCTCAGTCAGTTGAATTAGTTAGCGAACAAACTAAAACTTTAGTTGAGCGTCTATTTTAGAATGGCCGTAGATCGTTATCCCTGGTTAAAAGATGCAATCAATGCATATAAAAATATAAATTTTCCATCTTCTACAATTATAGAAGGTGAATCAGGTTTGGCTAAAGAACAGCTTGCTAAATATTTCGCACAAAAATTATTGTGTTCTGATGAGATAAGTCCTTGTAATAACTGCAACTCATGTAATTATTTTTTAGCCGGTTCACATCCTGATTATTGCTTTCTTGCTCAAGACGAGTGCTCTAGTGTGCTGCACACATATTCTAAAGCTAAAAAAGACTCATTAAATTCAAAAAAAATTGAAGGCATAAGAGCTTTGAATGAGTTTATTGCTATGACTAATTCAGTTTCTAAACAAAGAGTGGCAGTAATTTTTGATGCCCATTTAATGAATATTAATGCTCAAAATGCGCTGCTCAAAACCTTAGAAGAATTACCTGAGAACAAGCACATCTTTATAGTATCGAATCAACGTAAATATTTTTTACCCACCATCTATAGTCGGTCGAGTTTAACTTCTATCAAAAATCCTGATTCACATAATCTCAATCAATGGATTTTGGATCAAGGCTATATCGATTTTTCAACATTAAATTTTGCTCCTGACTCTACTCCTTTAGAAATTGAAAGGCTGATTAATAACGACATGGCTGGACAGTACATGGAGATTTCTCAGAACCTTAATTCTTATTGTCTTGGCAATACATCTACTCCTGACTTAATAAAATTTTATAAAGATACGAATATCTCATTTGATGAAAAGATTAACTCTATAATTCTTTTTCTAAAAACATGTATTGGAATCAATCAAGATTTTTATAAATCTCACCCTTCCATAACCTCCATGGATAATATGAGGCTAGATGCAGTGGCTGTTTCTGATTTAATTGAAGAGTTAGTAGATTATAAATATCAGCTTAATAAAGTGCCTGCTCTAAATGAGCAAATTGGTCTTAATAACTTTTTTTATAAAATTAAAAACCTTTTTAGTTAGGCTGTCGCACCACCATCAACAATAATTGTTTGGCCATTGATATATTTACCTGCATCAGAGGCTAACATAATTGCTGCACCAGCAACTTCATCAGGTTCACCAATTCTTCTCATTGGATGAGTGCTAGTGTAGTTATCATGAATGGCAGGATTCTCCCATAAACCCTTTGCAAAATCAGTTCTTATAAGACCTGGGGCAATGCTGTTAGCACGAATATTATGCTGACCATATTCAACTGCGATATTTTTTACCATTTGAATATCAGCCGCTTTACTTAAATTGTATGTGCCTATAAGGTTGTTACCTCTGGTTCCGCCTACACTTGAGATAATTATAATCACTCCATCTTTACGTTCAATCATTTGAGGTGTTACTAAATTAGTTAATATGTGATTTGCCTTAATATTGTTGTTCATCACTTTATCAAATGCCTCTGATGGAATATCAGCCATTGAGCCCATGAATGGATTTGTTGCAGCATTGCAAATTAAAACATCAATCTTTCCAAGAAGTTTATTAGTCTCATCTACTAGATTTATGAGCTCTGATTCGTGAGCAATATTTCCTGCGATGGGGAAAGCTAGCTCAGATCCAAGTTCATTATTTATTTCATTTGCTGTATCCTGGCATGCTTCAATTTTTCTGCTTGAAATAATAACTTTGGCTCCATGAGATGCCGCATGGAATGCAATCGATTTACCAATTCCTTTTGATGAGCCTGTGATTAAAAATGATTTGTTTTTTAAATTAAATAATGACATTTAGCTTATAATCCTAATATGTTAAAAAATGTTGAAATATATTCTAAATCAAATTGTGTCTTTTGTGATAAAGCTAAACATTACTTTGTTCAAAATGACATTTCCTATATCGAGCACAATGTAGAGATTCCTGAAGTCTTTGAGGCTTTAATGTCCAGAAATCCTAATGCTAGAACGATGCCCCAGATTTTTGTGAATGATGAATTGATAGGTGGTTATACAGATTTGATGGAATGGATTGATAAATAAGGATTAAGTTATGGTTGCCTTTAATGATTTTTTATTGCTGTTAGATGGTTATCTAAGTGGTTCCTGGTGGTTCCCTGCATTTCTAATAGGCACAGGCATATTTTTTACTGCCTACTTAGGCTTCCCTCAATTTAAATTCTTCAGTCATGGCTGGAGAATTGTTACTGGTAAATACGCAAAAAATGATTCCAAAGGTGAAACTACACCATTTGAAGCTTTGACAACAGCTATGTCTGGTGCTGTGGGCACTGGCAATATTGGTGGAGTTGCTTTGGCAATATGGATTGGTGGTCCTGCGGCTATATTTTGGATGTGGATAACTGCAATTTTTGGTATGACCACTAAATTTGTCGAAGTGACAATGGCCCATAAATACAGAACTACACTTTCTGATGGCTCCATTTCAGGTGGACCAATGTATTATATTGAAAAAAGTTTTAATAAGAGATGGGCAGGTGTTCTATTTGCTGCCTTGATGATGATATGCGCTATTGGCTCAGGTAACATGCCGCAGATCAATAATATAGCAAGCGTTCTTGATTCAACTTTTAGCATTCCCAAACTAGCTACAGGCTTAATTTTAGGATTTATGTTGTGGTTGATTATTTCGGGCGGAATTAAGAGAATTGCTAAAATAGCGAGTAAATTAGTTCCATTTATGGCTGTGATCTATTTTGGAGGAGCTTTAGTTGTCGTGGTCGAGAATTATCAAAATATTATTCCTTCCTTTCATTCTATATTTTCTCAAGTTTTTTCTGGTTCTGCTGCTGCTGGGGGTTTCTTGGGCGCTAGTTTTGCAATGAGTTTAAAGTTAGGAGTTGCAAGAGGATTATATTCCAATGAGGCTGGTCAAGGCTCATCACCAATTGCTCATGCATCTGCAAAAACTGAACATTCAGTAGAGCAAGGGATGGTATCAATACTAGAGCCTTTTATAGATACGATTGTTGTTTGTAGTGTTACTGCTCTTGTCATCCTATCCAGTGGTGCATGGATCGAGAAATATGAAAATACATTTGAACGATCCTCAATGGCAATTTTTGAAGGTAAGTACTCTGAATCCAATACAAATGATGTAGAGGAACTAGGCAAGTATATTCTTGATGCTAGAAAATTCACCAACGATACAACATCAGTTAAAAATTTTTCTGGAAACTTGACTCTTGATGATGGAGAAATTCAACAAACTGATGTGACAATTTTTCATAATAATTCAATAGCTGAAGACGTGACTTTTTACAAAAATGGTGAATTGTTTGAAGGATCTCTTGAAATACTCAATGGAGAAATTAAAGATTCATCAATAACAGTGAATGGAAAATCTTTAATACATTCAGCCGAACTTACGTCAAAAGCGTTTGGATCAGGGGTTCTTGGAAAATATGGAGAATACATTGTTGCTATTGGATTGCTCTTATTTGCATTTTCCACAGCTATAGCTTGGTCTTATTATGGAGATCGATCTACCGCATATATTTTTGGAGAAAATGCTGTCCCATGGTATCGAATGATTTATGTAATTTGTTTTATAGCTGCAGCTATTATTGATACAACCGTTGTTTGGAATATTGCCTATGTGGTAGTTGCTCTTGTAACAATACCAAATTTATTTGCTTTATTTATTCTTAGAAAAGAGATGAAAGAGCAAGTTACAAGTTATGTGATTGAAAAGTAGATTAATTTGATCTATTTTCTAATTCTTGAAGAACATCACCATAATTAAGATTTAATTTTCTTAGCATTACTAAGAGGTGATAAATTAGGTCCGCCGTTTCATCGATAACTCGTCCATCATTGGTTACAGCAGAGATTGAAACTTCTCCAGCTTCCTCTGTGAGCTTTTTAGCAATTTCTTTAATTCCATCTTTATAAAGTTGATATGTATAAGAAGACAGATTTGCCTCATCAAATCTTGAATCTATTGTTTGCTCTAGATGATCGATAAAATTCGTTGATGATGGAGCGCCAATAAAGCATGAATTATTATTTAAATGACATGTAGGCCCACTATTTTTAGCAAGAATCAATAATGTATCTTTATCACAATCATGAATTATTTTGTGGATTGTTAATTTATTTCCTGAGGTCTCTCCTTTAGTCCAAAGCCTTTGTTTGGTTCGACTATAAAATGTAGCAAATCCAGATGATTGAGAAATTTTTAATGCTTCTTCATTCATATACCCCAACATTAGTACTTCTAACGTTTCATGGTCTTGAATAATAGCTGGTATTAATCCACTCACTTTATCCCAGTCTAGATTTATCATTTTCATATCCTTATATTAATACTATTAGCTTTTAAAGATTCCTTAATCTCTTTTATAGAATATTCATTTCTATGAAAAATACTTGCTGCTAGGGCTCCATCAACGTTTGTTTTCTCAAACACATTGATAAAATCTTTTGGTCCGCCTGCGCCACCGGAGGCAATCATCGGTATAGAACAGATATCTTCAAGTGAGTTCAATAACTCAATACTATAGCCACTTTTTACCCCATCATTAGCCATCGCATTAATCACTACCTCTCCAGCACCAAGCTCTTGCACTCGAATCAACCAATCTTTAGCATTTAAACTGGTTGAATATGACGTTTTTTCACTTCCAGTCTTTGCAAATATAAAAGCTTGATCACCAATATATTTAACGTCCATGCCAATAACCACACATTGTGAACCAAATTCATTGCTCAAGTCATAGATCAAATCTGGATTATCTATGGCAGGTGTATTGATCGATATTTTATCTGCGCCAAGATTTAATATTTGTCTTGCATCCTCTAATGATTTGATACCTCCAGCAACACAGAAGGGGATATTAATAACATCAGCTATTTTTGAAATCCAATTTTTCTCAACAATTGAGTCTTTGGTACTGGCTGATATATCATAAAACACTAGTTCGTCAGCTCCATCATTTGAGTATTTTTTTGCTAAATCTAATATTGATCCAACAACTTGATGATTTTTAAATTGAATACCTTTGACTACCTTTCCGTCTTTAACATCCAGACACGGTATTATTCTTTTAGTAATCATTACTTAAATCCACTAAAGAAATATTTTTTTCATATATAGCTTTACCAACAACTGCTTCCTTTAAATTTAGGGCTTTTAATTTATTTAAATCCTCTAAGGATCTAATGCCACCAGAAGCAATTAAATTTAATTTTGGAAATAATTCCAATATTTCTTTGTAAACATCGAAATTAGGCCCCTCCATAGCTCCATCTAGAGAAATATCGGTTGCAAGAATATTTTTAAAAAATAAATGCTTTGAAAGGAAATCATGAAGTGAAGTGTTGCTATTATCCTGCCAGCCATGCGTGAAAATTGTAGGAATTTGATTCTTGATTTTAAAATCTAGAGCCAGGACTATTTGTTTTGATTCAAAGTTTTTTTCTAGATCTATTAAAAAATCTCCATTAAATATAGCTGTTCCCAGAATAACCCTAGCTACACCCATTTTTAGCATATTTTCAATTTTTTCAATACTTCTAATGCCGCCTCCAACTTGAATAGATATATCAGAAATTTTTAAGATTTCTTTAATAATTTCATGATTAAGTTGTTTGCCTGTCTCTGCGCCATCAAGATCTACAATATGTAGATAATTAAGTTTTTTTGACTTAAAAATAATAGCTTGTTCAATTGGATCAGAGTTGTATTCTGTAACTTGATTAAAATCACCTTTAAGCAACCGAACACATCGCCCGTTTTTTAAGTCAATAGCAGGAAGTATTTTCATTTAATTGATGCTTAAAAAATAATCTAAGAACTCTATACCTGCAGATGAAGATTTTTCCGGATGAAACTGACATCCAATAAAATTATCTTTTTGTACTACAGCTGCAAAAGGATGGCCATACTCAGCAGATGCAAGTGTATTTTCATTAAGTTGTGAATAGTAGCTATTTGCAAAATAATAATAATTATCAAGATTCTTAGTATTTTCTATTAAAAAAGATACTTTATTCCAACCCATTTGAGGAATTTTAAGATTTAACATTGAATCAAATTTTTTAATATCACCAGATATAATTTCCATGCATTTCGTACCATGCTCCTCTGAACGATTAAAAAGAACATGCATACCAATGCATATTCCAAGAACAGGTTTTGTAAGGTTTTTTATGACTTCTATAAGTTCATTAGATTCAAGACTACACATCACACTTTTTGCAGAGCCGACACCAGGAAGAATAACAAATGAGGCTTTAGATATTTCAGATTTATTTCTAGTAATAATAGCTTTTTTGCCTCTAAGCTCTATTGCTCTTTGCACCGATCTTAGATTTGCTCCTCCACAATCAACAATTGCTACAGTCACAATAAACCTTTAGTGGATGATGACCTAAATGACTCGATTACAACTGCTTTTTTTAAGCACCTGGCAAAGGTTTTAAATGTAGCCTCTAGTAAATGATGAGAATTTTTTCCAGTTGTATCAATATGGCAGGTCATGGCAGCAGAATTTATCAAGGAGACAAAAAAATGCTCAAACATTTCAGTGGGAAAATCACCAACATAATCTCTTAGTTGTGAGCATTTAAATTTAAGAAATCTTCGCGAGCTTAAATCTACGCTTATGCTACTTTTAACCTCATCCATCACCAAGGTTTCACTTGATGCATATCGTGATATGCCAACCCTATCACCTAAGGAGGTGTTAATTGCTGTACCAAGTGCAATAGCTATATCTTCAATTGTATGGTGCTCATCTATCTCAAGATCACCCAAGCAGGTTAAATATAAATCAAAAGATCCATGTTTAGAAAACTGCTCCAAAAGATGATCTAAGTACTTAAGACCTGTATTAATATTATAATTTCCAGTTCCATCAATATTTAAATTAAGATAGATGCTAGTTTCATTCGTTTTTCTAATTTCTGTATAACTTCTTGATGAGGCTTTTTGGTTAGCATTAGATTGTCTAATTTTTACAGCTTGTTCATGTGCATCTAATGATTCTGCTTGAGCCATTGTAATTACTGTATTTTTTAAGTTTTCAAATCCTTCAGATGATGCTGTTTGTACACTTATTTGTTTCCCAAAATCTTTAACACCTAAACCTGAGTGAACTTTCGCCTGACCATTTGTAGGCAAAACATGGTTAGTGCCTGAGGAATAGTCACCAAATGATTCAGGACTTAATTCACCACAAAAAATAGAACCTGCGTTATTCACTTCTACTAGATATTTAGAGTAATCTTCATCCAATAAAATTAAATGCTCTGGCGCGCAATCATTGATTAAAACCAAAGTATCTTTAAAAGATTTAGCTTTAATTAATAACAAATTTTCTATGCTTTGTTTTAGAACAGATTGTCTAGAAAGTTGTTGTATTTGCTCATTGACAGATGTTTTTATCTTCTTAAGAATTTTTAAATTACTTGAAATAATAAACGCCCTTGAATCTGGATCATGTTCTAATTGTGATAATGCATCAGCCGCGGCAATAGGGGCTTTCTCGATATCATTTGAAACTATCATGACTTCACTTGGGCCAGCAGGAAGGTCGATAGCAACATCATTTGAGCAAAGTTTTTTTGCTGCATTAACATAGACATTTCCTGGACCAAATATTTTATTTACTTTAGGAACAATTGTTGTTCCATATGCCATTGCAAAAATTGCTTGAGCACCTCCAACTTTATATATTTCTTTTACACCAAATACCTTTGCTATCCATAGTATTTCTGGTGATATTTGGCCAGATTTATTAGGAGGGGTGCAAACAATAATGTTTTTACAACCAGCTACCTGAGCTGGAATGAGTTGCATTAGTAGTGAGGAAATTAAGGGAGCGCTTCCACCTGGAACATAAATTCCAACAGAATCAATAGATCTAAATTCTTTCCATACTTGTATACCTTTTGTTGTCTCAATAGGAGTGCTCGATAAAACTTTTCTATCATTCTCACAAACAAGTTTAATATTTGCAGCTGAGTTGAGTATTGATTCTTTTAGATGATCAGAAACCAATGATTCTGATTTTAAAATTTCAGATTGTTTAACTTTATATGATTTTGGAGACTTTAACTTTAATTCAGTGTTAATTTCGGCAAATGCTTTTGTACCTTTACTTATTATAAGATTTTTATATCTAATAACTTTTTTTAAAGCAGCATCATTGGAGCTATTTGCAGATAACCATTGTATTTTTTTTCTTGATGTTGAGCGATTAATAATATTCATTTAATTTAATATCTTCTCAACAGGCAGAACTAGAATTGAAGATGCACCGTTTGATTTTAATTTTTCCATCGTCTCCCAAAAAACAGGCTCTTTACATAAAGCATGTATTGCAACTTTGTTGTCTTTTTGCAAGGGAATAATTGTTGGTGAATCAGCTCCTGGTAATAAATTACATATTGTATCAACAGCTCCACTATCTACATTCAACATTACGTACTTACTATCAGCTGCATTAATTACACCTTCAAATCGTTTAACTAAATTAATTACATTTATTTGTTTAACATTTTTTAATTCAACAGGTGAGATTAAGACAGCTTGAGATGTCATAAGTGTCTTAAACTCAATTAAGTTATTCGCCTCCAGTGTTACCCCTGATGACACTAAATCACAAATACAATCTGCTATACCTATGTAAGGCGTTAATTCAACAGACCCATTAATTTTTATTACCTCAGCGTTAATAGAATTCATTTTTAGATACTGTTTAACAAGTGCTGGATATGATGTGGCAATACGTTTATTTTTGAGAGACCTCAATTTTGAATTTAACGGCTTTGCAAATGCAAGTTTGCACTTTGAAAAACCTAAATCAAGTATAGATTTAGCTGTTATTTTCTTATTGGTAGCAGTTTGCTCTGCTAAAACATTTTGACCAACTATGCCAAGATCAGCAACTCCCTTGGAAACAAGTGACGGTATATCATCATCTCTAACCAATAATATATCTATATCCATGGTAGAAGAGCGAGCCAAAAGCCTTTCACCAGACATTGAAAAATTGATCCCAGATTGGGCTAAGAGGTTTTTGCTATCCTCATAAAGCCTTCCTTTTCTTTGTATGGCTATAGTGATTTTTGATGACATTAAATTATCTCTCTCTAAGAACTTTCAAGTATCCTTGATTAGATTCTTTATATAAAAATCTTGCTACTCTAGTCACAGTTGCAGTAGATGTATTTAATTTTGATGCTATAGCTCTATAAGTTAACTTGCCTTGATAAAGTAGCTTGGCTACTTCCCATCTTTCTTCCATTGCTTGAATCTCTGAGGGAGTACATAAATCTTTTAAAAAATTATTTACATCTCTATCAGAATTTATATTTTTTAGTGCTGTTGATAATTTCATTAGCTGATTTTATATGTTTTAACATGTTAAAACAATAGTACAAATGAATTTATATAAAATTTTACAAAATAGGTTAAAATCACAAATAAAGGAGATCAATATGACCATTGCAATCAATGATAAATTTCCCACTCAAGAAATTAGAGTGATAGTTGATGGGAAAATTAAAAATATAAGCTCAGATGAATATTTTTCAGATAAGAAAATTGTTTTAGTTGGAGTTCCTGGTGCATTTACCCCAACATGCCATTTAACTCATTTACCAGGATACATAGAAAACATTCAAAATTTTAAAGATAAAAAATATTCAATTGTATTTATAGCTGTTAATGACCCTTTTGTAATGCAATCTTGGTCTGAGGCTTCTAATGCTGGTGATATTGATATGTTGGCTGACGGTAATTGTGATTTAACCAATGAACTGGGTTTAACTATGGACGGCTCTGGTTTTGGCTTAGGAAATAGATGTAAGAGATTCGCCATGATAGTGCATGATGGCATTGTTCAATCTATTGACATCGAGGAGCCTGGAGCTATGGACGTCTCATCTGCTGAATCACAACTTGCCAAGATTTAAAAAGAAATATTTATTTATTGGTCTTGGTACCATGGGCTATCCCATGGCAGGTCATCTTTCAAAAAATGAAAATTTAGATCTGTTTGTATACAACAGATCTCCAGATCCATTGGGTAATTGGCTTAAGAAATATAAAGGCACTGAATTTATTTTAAATAATTCAGCAGACATAGAATTTGATGGTTTTATTGTTTGTTTAAAGGATGATGCAGCCATAATAGATGTCCTGGTCAATAAAATGTTAATTTCAAAACTTAAAAATAAAGCTTTTATTATCGATCATTCAACTACATCTCTTGAGCTAATTAGTTCCATTAATTCTGTTAAAGAAATGGGTGATAAAAGTATATCGTTTTATGATGCGCCCATTAGCGGGGGAGAGGTGGGAGCTGTCAATGGAACTCTCTCTGTTATGTTTGGCGGGCCAGCAGAAAAAATTACTAGTATAAAAAAATTAATGAGATCTTACTCATCATCAATTGTTCATATTGGTCCTAGCGGCCATGGTCAATTAACTAAAATGGTTAATCAATTATGTATAGGCGCACTAATTCAAGGATTGTCGGAGGGAATAGCTTTTGGCAAATCTTCAGGATTAAATATGAGCAAAGTACTAGATGCAATTTCCAATGGAGCTGCTCAATCTTGGCAAATGGATAATAGATTTAAAACTATGATAAGTCAGGAATTTAATTTTGGATTTGCTGTAGATTTAATGATTAAAGATTTAAATATTGCTTTAAAGGAATCATCAACCAATGGTCTTAATCTTGATATATCAAAAAAAGTGTTAAAGAAATATCAAGAGCTCTCAAACCTAGGGGATGGTCAATTAGATACCTCCAGCCTAATTAAACTTATAAAATAATAAAAAGCCTGCAAATTGCAGGCTTTTTGATTAAATTATGAGTTTCAGTCGCTAGTGTTAAACCACAACGGTGCCAGCGCTATTAATAATCCAGTTACTCCAACTAACATCATGACAGGATTCGGCATTCCAGAGGCTTCTACTCCAAAATATTCAATGTAGCCCATAGCCATAGGCGATAATTCAACTCCTGTTTCACCAAGCATTTCAAATGCTTTGGCAAAGCCGCTATATGAATTCATTACAGTTGATCCAACTACCCAATTACCCATGAAAACTCCCAATGCAAACAAAGAACATATAATTTTTCCAATCATGTTTGTTCCTTTATCAGCTGCAACAGAGGAAAACCGTGCAGCAATCCAAATAGAAACCATCATTGATATAAAAAATACTGCATTTGCAATTCTTGCAGTATGCAATGTTGACCAAATTTCTCCTTCCATATATTTCTCCAAAATTTTTACCTTTTCATTAAGGTATGTCCAAATAATATAATATGATTAATTGAAATGCTCAATATATGTCATTCGTGTAACAATGTTCATAATTCAAATTTACTAAAAGAGGTAATTGATAATAATGAAAATAAAATTTTCTTTAGTTCTTTTCTCCATATTTATTACATCAAGCTGTGTTAAATATTCTGATGCTGCGTTAGCAGATAAAGCTGGTGCTCCTTTGCTAAAAGGTTTGGGTGACCATTCACTTAAGATCTCATCAAATGTTTATGGAGTTCAACGATATTTTAATCAGGGGTTGGTTCTGGCATTTGCCTTTAATCATGCTGAATCAATTAGAAGCTTTAAAGCAGCACAAAAATTAGATCCTAGCTGCGCTATGTGCTTTTGGGGCGAGGCCCTAGCATTAGGTCCTAATATTAATGTTAACAGTGATGGTAAGGTTATTATGGCACCTCAAAATAGACTTGCAGCTTTTAAGGCTATCAACACAGCCATTGCCTTGTCTAATTCTATTTCTGAGAAAGAGCAGGCTTATATATCTGCATTAGCTACACGCTATGATGGCAATCCTGATACAAATAGAGAACCATTAGATATAGCTTATGCAAATGCCATGGAGATTTTATCTAATACTTATCCTGAAGATAATGATGCAGCTTCTTTATTCGCAGAAGCGTTAATGAATACTATGCCTTGGAATTATTGGGCTGAAGATGGTGATCCTAAACCTGATACGGTTAAAGTCATTGATAGTCTTGAATCAGTTTTAGAGAAAGATCCAAATCATCCACTCGCAATTCATTTGTATATTCATGCAGTTGAAGCATCTTCAGATCCTGCAAGAGCTGAAGGGCCAGCTGATCGATTGGCAAAACTCGTTCCTGGTGCAGGTCATCTTGTTCATATGCCAGCACATATTTATTGGCGTGTAGGAAGATATCATGATGCTTCACTTGCTAATATAGAGGCTGCAAAAGTAGATGAGGAATATATTGCACAATGCAATGCTCAGGGTTTTTATCCCGCATTGTATTATCCTCATAACGTTCATTTTTTATGGGCGGCTTCAACCATGGAAGGGCGAAGTAAATTGTCTATAGATTCCGCGTTAAAAGTTTCAAAATATGTCCGTGTTGAACAGATTAAACAAATTCCTTTTTTGGAATTCTTTCATACGATTCCCTTGCTTTCATATGTAAGGTTTGCAAAGTGGGATGAGATTTTGTCATATGAAAAACCCATAGAAGAGTTTAAGTTTTCTTTGGGTATATATCATTATGCAAGATCTATTGCTTATGCATCAAAGGGTGATGTTAAGAAAGCAAAATTTGAGCAGGAAAAAATCTTACCTCTTAAAGATTTACCAGAAATAAAAGTAATTATCAAAGCGGGTCAACCATCTGATAAATTACTTGAGATAGCGAATCATCTTGCGATGGGTCAAATTGCAATGGTGAATTCTAATTTAGATGCATCCATTATGCATTTTAAAATGGCAGTAGAAACTCAAGATGCACTTCCTTATAGAGAGCCTGAATTTTGGTATTACCCAACAAGACAGTCGCTGGGTCATGCTTTGATTTTGAGCAAAAACTTTACAGAAGCAGTTTCTGTATTCAATCAAGATTTAAAAGATTATCCAAGAAATGGATGGTCATATTTTGGACTATACAAAGCTCATAAGGCATTGGGAAATACTGAATTATCAAACAAAGCCCTAGAAAAGCACAATGACATTTGGCAAATGTCTGATGTTAAACTTGAATCTTCTATAATTTATTAAATTTTACATTTAGTATAATTTGTTTTTATGGTTATTTTTAATCTCTCCTGTGGGAGTTGATGCGTGACTGAATTAATTCTGATTATTGTTCAAGTTATAGTTTGCAGCTAAGGCTAAAGATTCATACCATGAGTTACTTACTTATAAAATATAGCAAATGAAACAAAATTATTGGCGCTCAAATTTAAAAATTCTCTTAATCCTTCTTAGTATTTGGTTCATAGTTTCATTTGGGTTCGGGATAATTTGGTCTGACTTTCTTGATCAATTTCAAATTGGCGGATTTAAAGTTGGATTTTGGTTTGCACAACAAGGCAGTATTTATTTCTTCGTATTATTGATTTTTTTATACATATATTTAATGAACAGATTAGATAAAAAATATAAAAAACAATCTGAAGAGGACCTTTAGTGTTTATGGATACTCAAGTTCTTACGTATATTTTTGTAGGTATTTCCTTTTCTTTATATATTGGAATTGCAATTTGGTCTCGTGCCTCATCAACAAATGAGTTTTATATAGCTGGAAAGGGCGTTCATCCAGTTGCTAATGGCATGGCAACAGCTGCTGATTGGATGTCAGCTGCTTCTTTTATCTCAATGGCTGGCTTAATAGCTTTTCTTGGAAAAGATGGTTCGGTATATCTGATGGGTTGGACGGGTGGATACGTTCTTTTAGCATTATTGTTAGCACCGTATTTAAGAAAATTTGGTCAATACACAGTTCCTGATTTTATTGGAGCAAGGTACTACTCAAATGCAGCTAGATTAGTTGCTGTGATATGCCTGATATTTGTTTCATTTACTTATGTAGCTGGTCAAATGAGAGGTGTTGGTATTGTATTCTCAAGATTTCTTGAGGTTGACATTAATCTAGGAGTAATTATTGGTATGTGCATTGTATTCTTTTATGCAGTCCTAGGTGGCATGAAAGGTATTACCTATACTCAAGTTGCACAGTATTGTGTATTGATATTTGCTTATTTAGTTCCAGCAATATTTATCTCTATCCTTATGACTGGCAATCCGATCCCTCAATTAGGCTTTGGAGACACGTTGGTTAATAGCGATATCTATTTATTAGACAAATTAGATAAAGTTACGACTGAGCTTGGGTTTAATGCTTATACCGAAAATACAAAATCTACTATTGATATCTTTTGTATTACTGCTGCTTTGATGTTTGGAACAGCCGGTTTACCGCATGTAATAGTTAGATTTTTTACTGTTCCAAAAGTAAGTGATGCTAGAAAATCTGCTGGATATGCTCTGATCTTTATTGTTATTTTGTATTCAACTGCTCCAGCGGTTTCTGCGTTTGCTCGAATGAACTTCATTGACTCTGTTCAAGAGGTGCAATACAAAGAAGCACCAAGCTGGTTTAAAAATTGGGAAAATATTGGATTAATTGCATGGAAGGATAAAAATAATGATCAGCTGATTCAATATTCATCCGGCAATGCTCTAGAGGGAATAAAACCTAATTTTACTAATAAAAGAGGGGTCTCTGGAGAAAGATTGGTGAATAATAACCCAGATTTAACAAGTACCAATGAGCTTTATATCGATAGAGATATAATGGTTCTAGCCAATCCTGAAATAGCCAAATTACCAAGCTGGGTTATTGCATTGGTAGCAGCAGGTGCATTAGCTGCAGCACTATCGACTGCTGCTGGTCTATTGTTAGTTATATCTGCATCAATTTCACATGATCTTTTAAAAAAAACTTTCATGCCTCACATAACTGAAAAACAAGAACTCTTCTATGCACGATGTTCTGCAGCTGTTGCTATTCTTATAGCAGGACTCTTTGGCATATATCCACCTGGATTTGTTGCCCAGGTAGTGGCTTTTGCATTTGGTTTGGCTGCAGCAACAATTTTTCCAGCTTTATTGTTAGGTATATTTTATAAAAGATTGAATAAAGAGGGTGCCATTGCAGGAATGCTTTCTGGACTAGTTGTTACATCCGCTTACATTGTTAATTATAAGTTCTTCAGTATTAATATGAATTCAGCTGATAACTGGTTTTTAGGGATTTCACCAGAAGGATTTGGGTTTATTGGAATGATTATCAATTTTGCTGTTGCTCTCATTGTTTCCTTCTTCTTCACCAAACCACCAGATGACATTTATCGAATGGTTGATACAATTCGACAACCTTAATAAGTAAAAAAGATATACTTGTTTGAAAATATGAACAATGAAGCAATGAAAATAGTAGTAGCAAGCGGTGGGTTCGACCCTATACATTCGGGCCATATAGAATATTTTAAGGCAGCCAAGTTGCTTGGAGATAAGCTTATAGTTGCCGTCAATAGTGATCAATGGTTGGTAAATAAAAAGGGTAAATTTTTCATGTCATTTGCCGAAAGAGCTAACATTATTTCTCATTTAGAAGTGGTTGATGAGGTAATTGACTTTAATGATGATGATGGCAGTTGCGTGCTTGGGCTGGAAAAAATAAAAAATTTATATCCCAATGATGAAATAATTTTTTGTAATGGTGGAGACAGAAAGGAAGATAATATCCCTGAAATGAAAGTTCAAAACATCACTTTTGAATTTGGTGTTGGTGGTAATAATAAGATGAACTCATCAAGTGCAATACTCAAAGATTGGAATTTTGAATCTAAGGAGAGAGTATGGGGCAAGTTTTATAATCTGTTTACTGACAATAGATTAAAACTTAAAGAGCTGATCATAGCTCCAGGTAAAGGTATGAGCTTTCAGCGTCATTTTAAAAGAAATGAAATATGGTTTATTAGCAAAGGCGCATGTGAGGTCAACTTTAGTGAATCTAGCCCAGAAAATGCTTCTTTGATAAAGCTAAATACAGAGGAGGTTTTTCACGTAAAAAAAGGTAACTGGCATCAAATTATTAATCCGCATGCTTATCAATGTCA
>Ga0255779_1002663_pt1 | contig 18650 bp, 10 predicted proteins | sample 011ome_21_FD_179977 | JGI IMG/M metagenome (GOLD analysis project Ga0255779, IMG submission 179977) | Coastal salt marsh microbial communities from the Groves Creek Marsh, Skidaway Island, Georgia - 011508AT metaG (version 2) | ecosystem: Environmental > Aquatic > Marine > Intertidal zone > Salt...
AAACTCGTCGTCGTCGTCATTTTCGCGCTCTTCTTCTTCTTCTTCTTCTTCTTCTTCTTATTATTCTCTGTGTACTATGTAGTGGTGTATTCTCTCAGCGTGTGATGCGTGAGAAAAGAGTGGATAAAATACACAGAAGAAACAACAAGATGGAGCAAAAATGAGACAGACCAGATTTTCCTTTTTTTTTCTTTTTTTTCCTTTGGCTTGCTTGGTTTTTTTTCTGTTTTTTAAATTTCGTTCGTCATTTTTTTTTCACACGAGAAGATGGAAATCGAGGACGAGCACGAGCAGTTAAAAGCGGTTCGACGGAACTGCGAGAAATTAGGACTGCTGGTGTCCTCTTCTTCTTCTTCCGACGAGAAGGAGGAGGAGACGACGACGACGACGATTTCGAACTGTTTGAGAAGTTTGCGCGCTCTTTTCTCGAGGAAAAAAGAAGTCTCGCCGAAGGAGTGTTTACGAGTGCGTTCGTTTCTCTTTTAACGATGTGTTTGTGTCGTCCGTGGCGGCTTTGTTTTTCCTCTCTCTCTCTCTCTCCTTTCTTCTTTCTTTTGCTCACCGTACTCCTCCTCTCTGATGTTCGCGTTATCATCGCGTCGTCATCGTTATTACCGAAACAGGTGTATTTGCAACAAGCGCAAAGCTTCCAGTCTTTATTGGAAATATGGGACGCGCACCATTTGAACAACGCGCAGAAAGTGGGCGTACCGTTACTGCTGTTCATCGCGACGCTTTTGCGAGTGAAAGATGAAGAAGAAGAAGAAGAAGAAGAAGAAGATGATGATGATGAAGAAGAAAAGAACACCACCACTCGTGATGATGATGATGATGATGATAACGAGGAGAAGAAGAGAGAGAGAAGGCAAAGTGCGGCGGGAGCATCGACGGCGTCGACCAGCGTAAGTCGGTTGGCTTTGGACGGCTTGGCGAGAAATATCATCGCCAGACGGATGCGGCAGATGTATTCGCACATCGCGTCCGGGGTTCGGGTTCGGATTGTAGCCGCTTTTGACGTGTTCACCGCGATTGTCCAACGCGACGACGATGGAAGTTTAGCCGAGGAGACGTTTAGGCAGTTTGATTGGACGTTGCAGATTTTACAAAAAGTTGCGACGCCGAGAATCGATAATAATAGTAGCAGTAGGAAAAAGAAAAAGAAGAACAAGAATGAAGATTCCGACGACGAAGAGGATGCCGACGACGACATCAGCAACAACAACAACATCAAAGACAACACCAACGGGAACGCTAATGATAAAAGGAATGCGCACATTTCGTTGTTCCGGGAAGAGCGAGCGAAGATAAACCAAGCTGCGAAAGCGTCCAGGAAGAACATTGAAAAGGCGTCAAACAGATTCGCGTTTGCGCAGTTTTATCTCGCATTTTTAGAATCGAACTACGAAAGCGTCGTGCGCTCGGCGGCAACGAATCGTAACGTCATGTATTTGTTCGTAAGAAATGTGGCGAAAGACGACTCGGAGACGCAGTGTCGGTTTCTGTCTGTTCTTTCGCAGAGCGTATTGAATATAAACGTGAGCGCGATTCAGACGCCGTTGAAAATCAAGCTCGCGACGTTCACGGATGTGCTTTTGGAGCAGTTGGCGACGATGGCTGCTTTGAGCGATGGTGTCACAAATGCTGAAAAAGATGAAAACAAGAAAGTGTCGGTCTTCTTTCGGGACACTACCGTTGCGAAAATGGCTGTGGATCTTTTGAAAGAAGTCTGCGTGAATCCGCGACATGGCATTTGTCCATCTCAGGTCAACGCGGGAGATTTGATATCTCGCCTCTTGGTGAAATTGCGTCCAGCAGAGTGTGATGCGCACCTATCTGTTCTCTCAGACGCGTGTGTTGCGCACCCACGACTAGCTGCACGATATGTTGCTCAGTTCTCATCTGATTTGCAACCGAAAAATACAGAGAAGTGGTTGTCAACGATACGCATGTTGGGAGATTTGATTCAAACCTCCGCAGAATACGGCGAGACGACGATAGGAGATTTTAGTGGTGGTATCACGAACGAAAACAACAAGAATGATCGACACGACGGCGGCAACGATGACGAAGACGACGACGACGAAAAGATTGAGTTTAGTGCCAGGTGTTGGGCATCGAGTGCGTTACCTTCGTCGTTAACGAAATCTGTCTTTGTGAAATCGCTCGGTCATAAAAGCATAGTCGTGCGTCAGGCTTCTTTGCAATTTCTAGCGAAATGTTTGCGCGCGACGAGAAAGCGAATATATTTGGCGGAAAAGAGCGCGATTGCGAACCAGATCAAGCAACGTAAAAATATTAGTATTAGTAATAGTAATAGAAATAACGGCGCTCATCGTGGCCACGTGCTCGCGCGGAAGCGGGAGGTATTGCGTCGCGCCAGAGGCATAGCGTCGGCGGATGTTTTCCCGGATATCTCGGTGCTCATACAAATCGTTATGAAAGGAGGAGCGCACGCTCAATTGACTATCGAGAAGATGGATACCGATAAAAAAGGAGAAGTTGAATTCGACGACGGCGACGACGACGAAGGCAACGACGAGGAAGAAACCCAGGACGAAGTATCCGAGTTTAGTCGATTCTCCAAGCTTTTGGCCTTGGAAGCCTTGGCCGAGCGCATCGCACTCTCACCTTCAGATACCGTGAATTTTGTTGATGTCGCGAAGATTCTTCCGAACACTCCCGACGAGCTATTTCAAAATACTCGCGAAAGTATCGCTGCCGTTTCTGTTGCAAGAAACGCCTGCACGGCGTCCTCGGCGGTGTCGAAAAACACTCTCGTTGCAGTGTTCAAATGTTACGCGTTTGCCGTGATGAAAGATGTTGCGGATGAAAGTAATGATATCCGTTTACTATCCGAAAATCTCAAGACACTCTTCAAGTTGAACATAATCGAGTCGAAGACGCTCGATGGAAGAGGTGGAAGCGACAGAAGTACGAAACGTTCGTTCGAACGGGAAGCAGAGACGTACGCGCGCAGCTTTGCAAAATGTTGCTGTAGCGCCTCGACTTCGCTCAACTTGACTTCAACACTCGCAGATTTCTTAGCAGACGCAATCGTCTCGGCGTCGAAACGAACAAGTCTCGACGCGTTCGTAGACGAAGAATTCGCGCGGCCGACTCGGTTTAATCAACCAGAGGAGCACGATGGTAACAACACTTCCGCGCTCTCGCCTCTGTCCGTGATTGTGTTTGAAAATGCCTTGAAAGTTTCAAAGAGTGTCAAAAAATCCAAAGAAGAGATTGACGTCGTTCGACAATTTGCAGCCTCGCTCGTTCTCGCGAGTTTGCTTCGCACGACGGATTTCTGGAAGCACGCAGTGGCGTTGAACAAAATAGGCGTTCATAGCTTAGCGGCATCAAATTGTGAAAAGAAAGTGATGAAGACGATAGACGATATTTTATGCGAAGAGCGGCAAATATTTCTGAGCAACCCGAAGAATACGAAGGTCTTTACGATCGAAAACGTCGAAATGGATGTAGTCGAGATCGCTGGCGTCTTAGATGCGCAATCTAAGGCAAAACTGTATTCGCTCTTGCTGCAAAATTACGTTCACGAGGCGGAAGATTTCACGAGACTTCTCCTAGAAGTGCTTCGAAAGATCAACGAGATGAGCCGATCCGGTCGCGCTTCTCTTTTAAGCGCGGTTTCATTCAGTGTTGCAAGAGAGCTGTCACGGACGGAACATGACTGCTTTGATATGGAAAGCCAATCGAAAATTGCAGTTGCGTTGGCGAGAGGCATTGAAGATACAGAGCAGAAATGTGGTGCGGTGCAGTCAACTCCTCGAAAACGTCTCGCGGATGCGTTTTTGACGCACTCCGAAAACGAGTCCTTGGTCATCTTTGCAAAGTTTGCTACGGAAGAGGCTCAACTCGACGTAATCGCAAAGAGTAGGCAAATGACAAACTTCGTTTTAATGGCTTCCGTGTCCGATGTGTCTTTGAGCTCGCAGAGCGTCTCTTTTGATGGAAAATCAAAGATTCTTGCGCATCTGCTCGAGGTGTTATTGGGAGAAGACGATGTTGAGAATACGGCCCCAATACTACGTGTTCTTGCGCGCATCTTTGAAAGAAACTCGTCGACGGGTCAAGATACTAATATCGCAGCTCCGTACTCTTCAATTACTCTTCGAGCTCTGGAGAAAATTTTGAAAAGGAAGAGACATAAGAAAAGTCAAGTTGTACTCGCGGAAGCTGAGTTTGTCTCGGCTCTCGTGAATTCAAACGCAGGAGAGATATGCGCGGCTACATTTTTACGGCATTGCAACTTTAAAGATGACGGTATCGTGTTTGAAAAGGCGGCCTCCGATGCCATGCGAAAATGCGCGGAGTGCGCAGCTATTCGAGCCATCGTAAATGAAAGTGATCGAACAGAGTTCTTGAGCGACATCGCATCGTTAGTTATGAAGCAAATGAATCCAACAACCCATGGAAATATGGTGTGCTCCGCTCGAGCTGTTCAAATTGAATTAAATGGTGACAACGAGAAACAGAAGAATATTTTTGAGAAGAAACTTTCAGATGCGTTGACGGATCAATATTTTAAAGAGACTTTCGAGAAAGAACGCGTGGAGAATATAATGAACGCTTTCAACGTATGCTTTGACGTGAACTGTCCTGGAGTGTATCGCGTAAGATGCGTTAGCTTTATTTTAAGAAAGTTAGTACTTCTGGATGAATTGAAGTCCGGTGCGGACTACCGCACGTTCAAGCAAGTTCTGGGGAATAGAATTAAAGAAGAACTCGAGTTGTGGGATAAACGTGCGAATGTGGATGATGCCGATGTTCTCAACTGTAACAACGCATTCACTTTTGCGGTGAACGAGAATTTTATGCTCAGCAACGAAGACGATGTTATCGAATTAGTCAACGCCGCGCGAATGTTTGTCTCCTCCTCGCTCAAGGCGAAAACGCTAAAAAACCATCGCAGAGTAGAAGCGATGGCTAAAATCGTTGCAGCCCTCACGCCAAATAATGCAAAGAAAATGAAGAAAAGGGATAAACTGCGTGAAGTATTTGAGGAGTTTGCAATGTCAAGCTTCGATTGCGTGTGCGAGAATGAAAAATTTGAGCACGCCCTTTTGTCGCGAAGAGAGTTGGAAGAATACGAAAATACGAATGAGTTTTTGGATTCCCTTCCGCAAAATCCGTCTTCGATGCACTTTGTTCGGGAACGCGTGGACGAGCTTTCGGAGAAAGTCTCTGCTTCTGTGTCGTCCTTCTCACCGCCGCAAAATCAAAAGCAATTTGCAGAATTGAAGCTGCGGTTTGCAAAAGTTCTGCACGCGTCTCTCGAACTAAAACATCGCCTACACAAGGATACGCAGCAATCGCAGCCAGATATATGGGCGACAGAGAAATCAGTTCATGTTTTACCTCTTTTGCTTAAAGGGTATAACGCGTCGTCATCTGCTTTCGATTCTTGCATCAAGCGAACTATGGTAACGCTCGATTCACTTTCTGGACAAGACGTTCTTAAAAAGTGCGGCTTTGTGTTTGGAAGCGCGGCTGAAAAGTTTTTCGAAGGCAGTACTTGGAGTAGGCTAGTATTTAACGATGATGATGATAACAACGACGACGTCAGCGATACAAAAGCGTCATTGAAAGAACGCGTCGGTAATGCAATCGGTACGTCGCTTTTGGATTGCAGACGAAGTGCGATGACGGCGACTGCTTTTCCTCAAAGACGAAAGCTTTTCTTCTGGGAAGATAGTGATACGGAAGATGTGCTGCTTACCAATGGGAACGAAATTATCAACCGATTGGCGTACGATCCGTCCTGGATACTTCCAATGACACTGCGAAACCTGGAAACAGAATCGCTTTCGCCGAGAGAGTGTGTGCGTTCGGGCATTCTCTCGGTTGCAATATCAGCACTTTCCTCCACCGATACTAATTTTCGTCGTCTCGCGAGAGCGATATTATCAATCATGGATGAAATTGTGACTCGTATAGTCACCGGGAAAACCGAAGACGGAGAAGATATCGATTTAACCGATGTGATGTTGGCGCGAGCGTCGTTTCGCGAACGAACGCAAGTCCTTTCCATTTTGCGATGGATTCGAAACTCAAACGATATGTGGAACAACGGCATCTTCACGCGAGATGATGAAGAAAAAATGATCATGCAAAGGAAGTGTCAACACGCAGAAGATGTCGTCTGGCCAACAACGGCGACGTCGTTCGCGGCCGAAGCCATGTGGCTCGCCTGTCGACCGGAATCTGAATTCTTCGTCGTCGCCAACAAGCAAGTCTTAAAACGCATGTCCATAGATCTCGATCGTTTGCCTATGTTTCTCCCGCTGGTAAACGCCGGAGATGCCGATGCGAAAACCAAGCGAACCTGGGCACTTCGTCAACTCAATTCTTCCTTCCACTCTTTGGGCGATAAAGAAAACTTATCCTCGCGGGTGTTTCGGAAACAGTTTGTGCTTGAAATTTTGAGCTCACAAACGTGCTCGCACGCGCTCGCGGACAGCAACGTGCGGTCAAGAACCATGCGATTGATCAAGAATGTGTGCGAAAATGTAAGCGATTCCTTCTCGCTCGAACTTGTCGAACATGTGAGCTTTGTTGCATTCTTGACGAGACGTATTGAAGAAAGCGTATACCCGCGAGCTTCGGTTTCCTCGGCGCAGGATGTATCCGTCGAGCATCGAAGTCATGTGGCCGTGCTCTCTGCAATGATTTTAAAAGGTTTAGCAGAAGCACCCGACGCGTTCGTGTTTGCTGGACGAGATTTCGTGGACGCAGTGCGACGCGTGAGAAGTGCAATTTTATCTCGATTGGAATCCAGCGACACGCGCGGCGAATCAAACTCGAGAGATGGCAGTTATTCCACATCGGATTATCTCGTCGCGAAGAAATGTTTCAAACCATATCTCGAACTCCACGCCACCGTCTCAAAGTGCTTGGAAAAACGGCCCAAGTTGAACAGCCAACTCGCCACGGTATCTGAGCTGTGCCGCCTGATCGTCGTCGCAGATAACAACAACGATGACGTCGAGGACTCTTCTTCGCTGGCCATCAAGACCGCGCTTGCAGAAATCCTCGAAATCTCGAGCTTTGATTTTTCTTGCTTACTGGTGGAAGAAGAAGACGAGACAAAAATGACGACGACGACTGCAGCGGTCGAACCCGCGGCGATATCGATTGCAGCTTCCATCTCTCACCTAACCGGGTGGTTAAACGAACACTTCTCTGCGAAGAACGAACCGAAAGTGGCCTCGCGGTTTCTATGCCGGACGCTGCTAAACGCTCCGGATGTTTTGCAAGACGCTCTCTTCACTTCATCGGACGTGCGAACGTTTGCGAAAACCATCGCAAGCGATTACGACCGCCGTAGAAGGAGAGAAGTAAATGCGGCTTTGGCGTTGCTCTTAGATTTCTTGCTGGATGAAAACGCTCCCGAAGCGAAGAATATTAAAAATACAATCGAAGATTTGATGCTTTCCAATACTCAAAACGAAGGTAACGAGGTTCTTATAGAGGCAAAGTTACGAGAAGTCTTCTTCTTTTCCTCCTCCCTCTCTTCTTCCGTCTTTGTAAAGAAGCGGGAGAAGATAGAGGCTGGGAAGGAGACGCCAACGCCGTCCGCGTCGACGCCGAAGCCAAAAACGAGAAAGAGGAAGCAAACGCCTGGAAGTGGGGCGAAAAACAGACGCGCTGAAAAACGCGCGGCGAAGAATAAGAATAGTGAATAGTAGTTTAATAAAGTTAGTTAAAATCACTCGTAAGGATTGATTGTCAAAACATTTTTATGTATCTATCTGCTAAAAATCAATGATGGTATCATAGTTATATTTATATAGTTGTTGTTGATGTTGTGGTGGTGATGGCGTTGTGGTAGTATGTATGATGCAAAGCGGCTTTTAATTTTTCGTTGTGTTGTCGTTGTTTTCCTCTCTCTCTCTCTAACTCTTTATACTTCGACAACCTTGGCGACAATTTGGTCCGCAATGGCTTGGCCTTGGGATTCAACTTGTGCCTTGGAGCTCTCTCTTTCCGCATCAATCGTACTCATCGCGTCCGCAATTTGACGGTCGACGTCAGCCTTCGCTCTCGCAGCTTCAGCGGCAATCTTCGCGTCCATCTCCGTCTTCAATGCGGCAACATCTCTACCGACTGCGGCTCTCGCATCGCCGATGATTTGGTCCTTCTCCGCAATCAATTTGTCAACCTCTTCGGTGTTACCGCCGACGGCGGCTAATTGGGATCGGATCAATTCATCTCTGTCGTCCAACGCTTTACCAACCGGGCCAAACATGGTCTTGTCCAAGATGAACATCAAAGTCAAAAACTCCGCCGCGATGATCGGCAAAGTCAAGTTGAAGTCAAACAATTTACCCGCTTCGGCGTGCGCCGGCATGGTCATGACCAAGTTGGTCAAGACAACCGGCGCGACAACCTTCGCGGATTCAAACTTTTGCTTGAGAGAAGCTTGCGCCTGTAATAGTAGTAGTAGTAGTAATAATAATAATAGTCTCCGGTCAGCGTTTGAAGTAAATAATATTTAAAGGTTTGAGAGAGGAAAATAATCCTATCCTCTCCGCCCCTCCAAGAAAAGAGGAAAAAAAAACAAATTCTTCGTTCAAAGCACAGGGGAGTCCGATCCGAGGGAGATTATTTTATGCGGGGTACGAGGGAAGCGATATCCACCACGCGAACGGGTCACGCGCATGCGACCACGCGAACGCGCGCATCCGTGCACATTCTCGCGCACGAATACTTCCTTCGCGCGAATCCAGATTCGTTTTGTCCAAGCGACGTAAACGACGACCGACAAAAGTCGCCGCCGATGATGAATGAAACACACGGCTCTGCATTTTATCTCTCCCCCTCTCCCACATCCCGGATGACACACACCCACAATAATCAATCAAAAATATAAAAAAGAACTACACGCGGAAATCTCTAACGTACCGGCGAGGCGACTCTCTTCGTTTGCGTTTTTCTGCTCACAGACGCGACGGAGACGCATCTGTTCGTGATTTGGGCGATCGCGGACATGTTTTATGTGTGTGGTGTAGATAAAAATGTGTTTGGGTGCGGAATATGACGCTTGTTGGTCGGATGTGTCGCGCTAAAAGTAATTCACAAGGCTTTCTCTCCTCCTCAAAAGAGGGTGAAAATCTCTCTTTAAAAAAGGTCGAAATCTCTCCCTCATCTGCTCAAAATCAGGGTTTAACCAAGTAAAAAAAATTAAAAGCAAAATTAAGAAAAATACACGAGAGACCCACACAAAAAAAGAACGAGAGGTTGATAGTATATTATATAAGAGTAAAAAAAGACTTCTCATCGAACACACACGTACATCGACGGAAAGACGACGACGAGGACGATGACAACAAGAACAAGAACAACAAGAACACCAACGATGAAGACGACGAAAAGGAGGAGAAGCCACCACCGCCCAAAGTTCTTTTTTTGCCTTCCCTTCGTTTTGTTTTTTTATTTTGCAAAAACGACGACAAAGACAACGAGGTTTTTCTTTGAAGTGGAAGGAAAAGAAGCGAAGAAGGTAAAGCCATCGGAGGAGGATTTCGGAGCGATTCTAATCAGCGAAATCATGTACAATCCGATCAAAACTAAGTCGTCGGAATCTTCTTCGCCAGAGGTGACGACGGATGATACCGAAAAAAAAGCCAGCGGCGAGTGGGTTGAGTTTCTGAATCCAAGCGGAACGGACGAGGTTGACGTGAGCGGGTGGTTCTTCTCGGACGAAAAGAATCTGGCGAAGTCCTCTATGTTCCAGTTTCCTTCGAACACGACGATAAAACCGAAAGAGAGAATCGTAGTTGCGAAGAATGTGACCAAGTTTGAAATCGCTTACGGCGAAAATGAAGGCGCGAGCAACGTCGTCAAAGACGCCGCGTTACCGTTCAGACTCAACAACAAAGGCGAAAAGTTACTCTTGTTGAACGCAAAAAAAGAGATAGTGCACGAAGTCGAATACAACGATAAAGCACCGTGGCCGATTGTATTTGCAGGATACTCCATCGAGTTGACATCGCAAAAGAGCGACGCGAACGACCCCTTCTCGTGGGTCTCTTCGTTGACGTTCGGAGGAACGCCCGGTCGCGAAAACTCCGTAGAGTTGGTCAACAAATTGGTAAACAATTGATCGATACTGATTTAACGTCGACGAGGTATAACATCAAATATATAAAATAAGCGGCTACATTGTTACTTGATAAACGCCCCGTCCGCGACGCCGTCTTGGCCAGTCACGAATCCGCTCGCGACGACCACATTCTTCCCTTGATACGTCGCCTTCCCTCCTTTAATCACGAGCGTTTGCTTCACTTGCTCCCATAACTTACTCTTGCACTCCTTCGGGTACGTTTCCGGCTTCTTATCCTCTTCGTTTTCAATGAACGCCTTCTCGCCAATCTTCGCTCCGTCTGGAACTTTAACCAACTTCACGTCCACGCTCTCGCCTTCGCCGCTCTCCGTCGCTAAAATCATCGCCTCGCTCGTCTCCCCGGCTAACTTGGCTACCTTCAAATTAATAATAGTCAGAACTAACTTCCCTTCCAAATCTTCTCTCTTCACGTATTTCCTCAATCCAGTCACGACTTGCTTCACGTCCTTCTCCTCGTCTTCGCCGATTAAGACTTTGCACAGATACAACTTCTCCGACCACGCGTCGTCCGCTTTCGCCTCTAACACTTTACCAACCGTCAAGTTCGCCTTCGCGAACGGGTCCGCTTCCTCTTGCGGCGGTTGAGACTGCTTCTTTACTTTTTCTTTCTTCTTCTTCGATTTTTGATCTCCCTCGTTGTTATTAGTATTCGAAGACGATGATGGTTGACTCGTGGACGCGCCTCCTTCGCCTCCTCCTTCTGAATTCTTCGGTTTAATCACCGGGTCGAGTAACTTCACGAGATACTCCGACGTCCTCTCGAACGCCTCCGGCATCGGGTTGTTCTCCTCGAACGGGAACGTTTGCAAATATCCAGTTTTCTCGTCGCGCATTTTGTACACGTGTTTGGGTGGGTTGTACGTTTCCAACGGCCACGGGTCTGAAAAAAAGATGATGACGACGATGAGAAGTAATACTTGTACGTCAGCAACGAATTACGCGGTTTGTTTGCATTCAATCGACACAAACTTAAAACCAAATCATCATCGCGCGCGCGAGAGAGATGTTTGAATCGCACGCGAAAAATGGAAACAACGAACCTTCGGGATCGATCTTCACGTGTCCAACGGGAAGCTCGATCGTGCTCATATCGTGCAAGCCTGAGACTCCTCCTTCTTTAGTATCTTCGTGTCCTGGTCGGATGCCTCCGCAGCACGCGTTGAGCATAGTATTCTCGGTCCTGCGTCTGGTTGTTTGTTTGAGAGGAAAATGTCTTCTTCTTCTTCTTTTTGGGGTCTGTTGGTTAATTCTTTTCAAAAAACGCTCGCTCGTTATTTAAAAAAAAACGCTCGTTTATTTTCTTTTTATTAAATTAAAGATATTAATAATAATGTCTGCCTCTGCGCATGATCAACGAAAGACCTCGAAGGAGGATTTGAAGACGACGAAGACGAAGCCAAACTCGACGAAAACGAGGTCGTTTACTCACTGGGATAAATTTTGGCACGACGCGGTGAAAGAGAACGAGCAGAAAATGAGAGACGCGAACCGAGCGCATTTTAAGAAAACCGGAGATCAGAAATTCCAGGACTTTGACGAAGGTATCGACAGCGATCGAGCGTATATGGACGCGTGCCATAAATTAGACCGGGGAGTGCCAAGATATGCGGTGACTTTATCGTGTTCCGGGTGCGGGTGCGAGAAATCGAAAGATGCGATGATGCGATTGGAGTGCGCGCAGTGTTTGGAGATGTACAAAGAACGCAAAATGAAAGTTGTCGTTGATTCTTTTGAAAGAGCATTCTTTTGTTCGGAGAATTGCTACGTGGAACACTGGAAAGAACACAGAATGCGACACGGGCCGGCGTATTCGAGAGCGACGAAGGAAAACGGGGAAGTGCATCGATTCGAGGCGCACGACGAAGGGTGCGGAGCGTTGTGGGATCACGGCGCGTTGAAGAGGAAGTATTTTCACGAATGCGAGCCGAATACGAAATGGGGCGCAGACGTGAACAATACGGAGGGAGGAGGACAAGAAGAAGAAGAAAAAGAAGAAGAAGAAGAAGACAACGCCGTCGACAGCGATAAGGAAAACGAAGAAACGTTTTGATGATTGACTGATTTGACAAACGGGCGATGTGTGAATTTTGCGTATTAAAACCAAAATCTTTTAATCTACTTGAAAAAACCGCCTGAAAAAAATAAACGTCCGTTGCTCTATAAACTGTGCTAATGAACGCGAGGACAGACTTCCCTCAACCTAAAATTATATTGTGATTACTTTCATTGTTTTTCTTCTGTGTGTTCTCGTTTATCACCGTTTGCGATAAAACGATTCCTTCATCTCCGCGGAGTCGCTTTTACCAGTACGTGTACGAATTCAACCAGCCGTCCGGATTTTGTCTCATGATCGCCTTTCTCATCTCATCGTAGGTGAAGATGAACATAGACCACGGAACGGCCGGAAACCAGTGCAAGATGTGCAACGGTCGAGTACCAAAGACAGTGTTCAAGGCTGGAGTGTATACCAAAGTCGCCCCGAGGACGGTTTCAAACAACAAACCAAAGTTCATGAAATCGTTTTGTAAGCCTTGCTGGAAGAGAGAAAGCTTTCTCGTCTTGCAAATCAACAAATCGGCCCATTGGACGATGATGATGGAGATGAAGTACGCGCATTGCGCGTATTCCAAAGCAGAACTTTGGTAGTTCTTGTTCGGTAAGGGTTGTAGCTGGCCGTTCCAGAAATACATGGCACCCGCCGGAGCGATAGCGTCCTTATCCGCGAAACCACGATCGGCAAAGCCCCACGTGCTGTCAATCGCGCAAAGCGTATCAAACCGCGTCTTTTCCGCGTCAGTAAGTTTATCCGAAGGAATACTGGCGTAGTTCGAGCACGCTCTGTTGCAAGTGTATTCACCGTCACCTCTGAAACCAGCAGAGGTGAACTCGATGAACGGATCGACCTCACTGGTGACGGGAACTTGGCAACCGCCTTCGCAGTAACCTCTCTCCCAATCCTCACCTTCGCAACCGAAACCGCACTCTTTCGGACTCCCGTCGCCGTTGATGGTACACATGACGGAGTGCTTGAACCATTCCAAACCGTTGCCCATCAAGATGTTCGGCGCATAGCCGTAATCGTTGAGGACGATGATGTAGACGAAGAAGCCGGCTAAGGCTTGGATCATACCGATTTGCAAGTACGCGAACGAAATCAAACGGAAGTTGACCAAACGATCAGTTTGCGCATTTCTCGGCGGGCGGTCCATGATATCTGCCTCCTTGGTCTCGTAAGCGAGAGAGATGGCAGGGACCATATCCGTACCAAGATCGATACAGAGAATCAAAACCGTTGACAACGGCAACGGCAATTTCGCCGTGATGTAAATCAAAAACGGCGCAATTTCCGGAATGTTCGACGACAAAGTGTACGCGATGGACTTCTTCAAGTTATCAAAGATCAATCGCCCTTCTTCGACGCCGTTGACGATGGACGCAAAGTTATCGTCCATCAAAATCATATCAGCCGCTTCCTTGGAAACGTCTTTACCGGCGATACCCATGGCAACACCAATATCACCCTTCTTCAACGCCGGCGCATCATTCACACCATCACCAGTGACGGCAACGATTTCACCTCTGCGCTGACAGTTCTCAACGATCAACAACTTGTGCGCCGGAGACACTCTCGCCCAGACGATTTGTTTGTGATCGAGCGCTGCGTCCCACTTCTTTTGTTGTTCAACGGGGTCGGCGATTTCCGTCCACTCACGAATAGTATCGCCCTTAACGACGATGGCATCGCCACTGTCGATGTTCTCTTGCGAAATAATGTTGACTTGCTTCGCAATAGCCGCTGCGGTGATCGGGTGATCGCCGGTCACCATGTACACCTTCACGCGAGCGCGGTTGCACTTGATGACGGCTTCAGGGACGCCTTCTCTCGGAGGATCAATCAATGAGATTAAACCAACAAAAGTCAAATCGTTCATGGTAAAGTTCGGAGCCGGCTTGTTGGAAAACTTAAAATCGTCCTTCATTCCGGTCAACTCTTTGTAGGCAAATCCCAACACGCGTTCACCGCGGCCGCCCAAACCTTCGTACGCTTCCGTGTACGTCTTGTTGTACGACGCGTTGATTTCCTTCACTTCGCCCTTGGCAAAGTACGATTTGCACATGCCGAGCACTCTCTCCGGAGCACCCTTCAAGACGAGTAACGGCGGTCTGCCGGCACCTTGAGAGTGAATGGACAATTGCCACTTGTTCGTGGAGTTGAACTTGATTTCGAAAATCTTTGGGCACGCGGCTCTGGTTTCCAACGCATCATTCAACGGTTGCACGAGCTTCAACAAGCCTTGCTCGGAAGCGTCACCAGTTGCGGCTTGCTTCAAGATGTTGAAGTTCGGGTTGTTCATTTCCGCCTTCAAGTCCATGTACGAGCCGTCGTCGTTTTTAGTCAAAAACTCGGCGTTGTTACACAACGTCGCGACTTGCAACAATCGTTTGAAGCCCGGGGAGCTTGCGTCGTAGTACGGTTCATCCGCAGGAGTTTGCGACAAAACCGCCAAATCCGGAATGTTCTTCCCGGCTGGACACAAATACGTTTCGTTATCGACCCATACGTGCATAACAGTCATTCTGTTTTGCGTCAAAGTACCAGTCTTATCCGAGGCGATGATAGTGGTCGAACCCAAAGTTTCAACCGCTTCCAAGTTCTTCACCAAAACGTTCTTCGTGTGCATACGTTTCGCGGTCAACGCGAGAGACACGGTAACGGTCGCCAACAAACCTTCCGGCACGTTCGCAACGATGATACCAATCATAAACACAACATTTTGGATAATGTCCGTCCCGTTGGTTAAACCGATGATGAAAAACACGACGCCCAAGGTAATGGCGACGGCGGAAATCAACTGAATGAACTTGGAGATTTCAACGTTAATCGGCGACGCTTCGTTGGACGTTTCCGTGGCCAAACCAGCGATTTGACCCATGACCGTGCGGTCACCGGATCCAATAACGACGCCTCTCCCGGAACCGGAGTTGATAATCGTGGTATAAAAGCACAAGTTGCTCGCCTCCAACGGTTGCATGACCAAGTTACCTTGCGAGTCCTTGGCCAAATCCGTCGAGCGATCTTGTGGTTCGGATTCACCAGTCAAAGAAGAATTGTCCACCTTCAATTCGTTTGCCGACATGACGCGAATATCCGCCGGCACCTGGTCGCCGTCGAGCAAATCGACGACGTCTCCCGGAACCAACTCCCACGCATCAACGACGGTGTTCTTACCGTCGCGAATGCACTTGCACTTCTTTGGAATCATGTTCTTGAACCCTTCCATGATCTTCTCCGACTTGGCCTCTTGCAAGTACGAGAAAGTCGCCGTAATAGTTACGACGGCGTACAAGACGATGCCCAAAAACAAGTTGGTTTGATCCTTCTCCGTATCGATGCCATAGCCGATGAAACACAAGGTCCCACCGGCTAACAACAAAGCGGCGAAAAAGTTGGCGAACTGCAGCAAAAACTGAATGTACCACGGCGTCAACGCCGGCGGAGTCAATCGGTTCTCGCCATATTTACCGCGGTTGATTAAAACCTGTTCGCTCGATAAACCTTTCTCCAGGGTGCACCCAAAGTGCGAGTAGAGCTTTTCTGCCGGCCACGTGTGCTCGACAAAATCGATATCTTTACGCAAATTCGCTTTGCGCTCATCCTGTTGTTAAAGAGCGATGACGTTTTAGAGTCGCGTTTTGTGTGAGTTACGAGTTGGACGAGGACGAAAGAAAGAGAGAAAAAAGACCCGTCGAGGTCAATTTGTTTTTTAATTGGAAAAAGTGCGGAACGACGGAACCAAACGACGCCCCCGAAAAGTTCGAGACGGATAACAACCACCACCCCGCGATTGAAAAAAAAACGCGCGGAAATCGCACTCAAACGCCCACACGCGAACACATAAATCCTACCTCGGCTGAAGTATCTTTCTTCGAACGCGCCATCTTGCGTGACGTTTGTGATTTATACACGAAACTTAAAGCCTGGAGAGAAGAGAGAGAAGAAAAGCGGTTAGATTTTCGCGCGATTGGTTTAAGGAATAAAAAAAAAGCGGAGAAAGCCGTCAAAGGACAAATTTGACAATGCGAAACGCGTCGCGCGCGAGGAAGATGCGAAATCACCTCGATCAATTCAAACGATCCGCAATGCGCCTCGAAAATGGAATTACTATTCAAACTTTAAAAAAAACGAGAAGAGGGATCTATCTATCGTTGTTCGTGCGTGTCTTTCCAAACGCGTACCTTCGAGAAATGAATGAGGATTTTTGCAAGCCCAAAAGTCACAAAAGTCTGCCCTTTTTTGCCTTGTTTGTGACTTATTCCATTCTGGTTTGCCTTGCCTCTCTTTTTTTATTAAACTTTTGCTGCTGACTACGCTATATATTAGTATCGCACAAATCCAATACAAATGAACTCTCTCTCTCTCTCTCTCTGTGTGTGTGTTTGTGCGTGTACTGCTACTCAGAAGATGATCTCAATTCTTCTCTTTAAAAAAATTAAACGATATCGTGCTTCAACTCCAACGCGTTGCAAATCCTCCCGATGCAACACGCCGCGCTCAACGGATACTGCGAAACCGATATGAAATCATCCGTCCAACTGACGTCTACTTTCCCGTGCGCCATGGCGCCGACGCAAAACACGACCGATTCTTTATCTTCCTTCAAATCGTTCGCGACGAACTCTCGCATCCGTTTCACCTCGGGCGCGCTAAAACTAAATCCCACTCTTCGAGCGCCGGCGGCGAAGTATTTCGTCACCGGTTGCTTGACGACTTTTAACAGCTTATCTGGACCATTCGACGCGCGCACGGAGAGCTTTTGCAACAATTGCACGAACAAACCGCAAAATCGTTTAAACGTTCGCGGTATTCTCGTGTGCGGACTGATTTTTATCAGCACGTTTTTCTGCGTGTTCACGTACACCGCTCGCACTTTCCCGGCTTTGTTCAGAGGCGAATCGAGTATCGCCAGAAGCGCTTGGTGGCATATATCCGGTCGATAATCTCCCGGTTGTTTCCCGTGACGTTTGATGAAATTCGCGTGGTCGTCGCAGTTTAAAAGCGCGTACCCTTTGCCGATTTTCGCCGTCTCCAACGTGGCTTTCTCCAACACGAACGTGTAGCCGCCCGTGCTGTCCGCGTTCGCCTCCACGTCCAAATCGTCCTCCGACGGCGCTTCCATTGATTCTAAAATGTTATTAATGATTCGTTTCTTCTTCTTCTTCTTCTTCTTAATAACGTGTATTATTAGTGAGAGGTAAGATTAGAGAGAAGAAAAAGACAACAAATGGAAGAAAGGCTCTTATCAGAGAGCGACTCTTTCCTCCAGTTGTTGTTTTTGTTTTTGTTCTGTTGTTATTCCTGTGACTCTTAGTATGGTATTCTCTTTTAGTAAAGTGATTTTGAGAGTAGAGAGTAACGAGAGCGCGCGAATGTGGACGATGTTTTTTTTTTTCTTCTTTTTCTCTCTAAAAAAGGACCTCAAATTTTTGATCACCCTCTATGGCCATGTTATAAAGTCTCTATGAGCAGATATAAAATACCGCATACCTACGCAATGTACCTGGGTACCCTACCGTACTATATTGTACCAAGTACCCTACTACTCTACGAGTACGTACTACTAGTATATACTAAACTACCTAGGTACTATTATATCTACTCAAGTACCACTATGTCAAATATCTACTTCGTAACGAATCCTGGTCTGGCCTTTTTTCACTCTAAACCCAACCGCGGTGACTCGCTTCAACTCTTTCGAGCTTTTCACGTGCGTCCCTCCGCACGGACATCCACACCCGGCCACGGTGACGACGCGCGGAGACTCTTCCGCATCCGGCGAGACGTAACTCGGCAAAGACCCTCCGCACGCTCGTTTCGCGTCCTCGTACGCTAAGTATTCCGCTTTGACGACGTCGTTCTGTTCGATTAACTTCTCCAGATGTTCGTTTATCAGTCGTATCAGCTTCTCGTCGTCGTCTTCGATGCCGGAAAACGTCCTCGCGTTGCCTTTATACTCCACGTACGCGTCGGCGACGCCGTGACTCCCTTTCGTCGCGACGAGTTTCTCCAATCCGGGAATAAGCGCCACCGCGACGTCTAACAAGTGCCCCGCGGTGTGCATTTTCGCGTGCGCCATGCGAACATTTTCGTCTATTTCAATCGAACACGGTTTCCCTTTCATTTCGTCCACGTCAAAAACGTCGTCATCATTTTCTTCTTCTTCGTTCCTTCTTCTTCGAAACGTTCCGCGGTGCAGCACCTGTTTGGTCTCTTTGTCCATTCGTACCTCCTCGAAATCAAACATCCAACGACGCGTATTCGTATCGATCGAAATCGTCCCCACATCCGAGGGTTGGCCGCCACCGGCTGGGTACGCGATCGTTCTATCCAGAACAATTTCGTAACCGTAGGAATACCACCTCTCGTCGTCGTCGTCTTCGTTTATCTTTGTCGTCTTTAAGACATCCAAAACTGTCGAAACGTCGTCGTCGGATGATGATGATGATG
>Ga0255779_1002678_pt1 | contig 18611 bp, 14 predicted proteins | sample 011ome_21_FD_179977 | JGI IMG/M metagenome (GOLD analysis project Ga0255779, IMG submission 179977) | Coastal salt marsh microbial communities from the Groves Creek Marsh, Skidaway Island, Georgia - 011508AT metaG (version 2) | ecosystem: Environmental > Aquatic > Marine > Intertidal zone > Salt...
TGGTTCGCAGCAGTCGGTGTATTCAATGTGTTTAAAGAGCGGCAGGAGAAGATCTTGGTACGTCTTCCATTCTTCATGGCGCTTGATCCCATGATTTGCCGCATTGTGCCAACCGTAGGTGAGCATGTTTATGGAGGCAAGTTCACGCCAATTTTCCTCTTTCAACAGGTCCTTGGCTTGATCAAAAATGCGTTGTGGGTCGCCATTTTTAGCCGCCATGCGCTTGGTGTGTTTTTCAAACATGGCCAGGAACACCTCATCGGTTCCAGTAAGTGCCTCAACATATTCTTCCAACAAGGGGGTTTGGTCGTGCCACGGCAGGAATCGGAGCTTGGAGAAATCCTTTTCCAAGAGTGCCGTGTATTCTACAGCGTAGAGGTATAGATTTGACTGATGTTCTTCAAACTCACCGAGCCAAGCTGCTTCCCATGCGTCACCTTCGGGCAGTGTACAAGTTGCCATGCGGTTCGATATCTCATCAGATTCTAAGATGAAGGCATCCCATTGTGACTGATGTTCTTCCAACGAATATGGTTTGAACAACAGAGGGGTGTTGTCTATCCTAGTATAGTTATAGATTCCGAAAAGGTCTAAGGCATCTTGTAATTGGTCCCTGCTAACCTCAGTAGAATCAAAAGACCCAACTACATGGCAACAGTCGTCGTCCCATTCAAAGGTCGCGAGCTGCCCAAAGAGGGAAGAACTCGACAATAGCGCTATGAATAGGACTGCGCGCACTAAATCATGAAGTTGTCCAATAATTTTCCTTCGCCAAGCTCCGCATTTTCACTGACCAAGTGACGCAATAACGGACATGGACGGTAGCGGTCGTCGCCATAATAGTCGTAGCAACGTTCCAATACGGTCAGCACATCTTCCCAACCCATTTCTTGTCCCCAGCTGATTGGCCCTTTTGGATAATTCACTCCTTTGGTCATCGCAAGGTCCACGTTGTCGGGCGATGCAATGCCCAACCAAACCGCATCCAAGGCTTCATTGATAATCAGACAAAGGATTCGCTCCACAATTTTTTCACCTAGAATAGGGTCCAATTCCGCGTTCTCTTGGGCAAGCACCGCAGCATCCATTCCGCTAGAATAGTTGTAAAATCCGCGTCCTGTTTTACGGCCCAAAAGGCCCGCTTCGAACAATCTTTTTTGGGTAATGGAAGGGCGGAAGCGTGGGTCGTAAAAGAATTGGCTCCAAACGGTTTCCGTAACGGTATAATTCACATCATGGCCAATCAAATCGGTCAATTCAAAAGGACCCATTCTAAACCCTAAGCTTTTCACTGCAGCATCAATCTCAGACACGCTGGCAATGCCTTCTTCGTATAGTTTGATGGCTTCGCTGTAGAACGGACGTGCAACCTTGTTGACAATAAATCCTGGGGTATCCTTCGCAACCACAGGTACCTTACCCCAATCGAGCATCAAGGCCTCCATCGTATCCGCGAAATCTTCGCTGCTTTGAATACCCGGTACAATCTCCACGAGTGGCATCAATGGTGCTGGGTTAAAGAAATGCAACCCACCAAAACGTTCGGGATGTTTGAGCCCGCTCGAAAGGGCGGCAATGCTCAGGCTGGAGGTGTTGGTGCACAACCATGCAGTATCGCTAAGGTGCTGTTCGGCCTTATGTAATAGCTCTTTTTTCACTTGGAGGTCTTCGATCACCGCTTCGACGACGAGGTCGGCGCCGTCAATGCTCCCAAGGTCGTCCGACCAATGCATTCGGGCCAAAGTTTCGGTACGCTCATCTTCGCTCATGCGGCCCTTTTCGACCAATCGGCCAAAGACCTTTTCAATGGAGGCACTGCTGCGTCCAATAGCGCCTGGATAGTTGTCAAAATAGACTACTTCACAGCCTTTTTGTGCTGCAATTTGTCCAATTCCTGTGCCCATTGCACCGGCACCTAAGATGGCTACTTTCATGATTAACGGCCTTTAAAATTTGGAGCGCGCTTCTCTAAAAATGCTTGCACGCCCTCGTTAAAATCGTATGTCTGTCCTGCTTCGGTTTGCAGGGTTTCTTCAAGGTCCAATTGGTCCTTCATATCATTTGTTCCACTGGCATTCAACGCCGCTTTTGTCAACGCCAAACCTTTGGTGGGCATTTGCGCCATTTGCTCCGCCAAGGCCACTACCTGCTCGCCAAAACTATCCGCTGGGAAGACCTTATAGATCATGCCCATGGCTAGTGCGTCTGCTGCTCCGACCTTGTCTCCGGTCATCATCAACGCGCTCGCACGCTGAAAGCCCACCAACCTCGGCAGGGTCCAAGTACCGCCACTGTCCGGTATCAGTCCAATCTTACTGAAGGCTTGGATGAAGCTCGCGTATTCACTGGCCACGACGATGTCGCACGCCAAAGCAATATTGGCACCCGCACCTGCAGCCACGCCATTAACCGCAGCGATTACCGGCTTGGGCAGCTCGCGAATGGCTTGAATGATGGGGTTGTAGTGGTCGCGCACGATGGTGCGTAACTCGGGTCCATTTGGGTCCACAGCCTCGCCCAGATCCTGACCGGCACAGAAGGCCTTGCCGTTTCCGGTGAGCACCACACAGCGAACTTCTGGATTGCTTGCCGCTTCGGCTAATCCGCCTTGTACAGCGAGCGCGAGCTCTCGATTAAAAGAGTTGAATTTATCAGGTCGATCAAAGGTGAGGGTTAGCACCCCATTTGAAAGATGGTTTTGTAACATGCTTCTTGGGTTTGAAACCTAAGGTACATCAAAGCCCAAGTTTGCACAACACGGTTTTTCGGGAGTTGCTAAGATGGTTTTAGCGCATAGAGATAGCATCATAGGACACCATCATAGGCTCGAAGCTACAGCTTAATCGACTTCAACATCGCCTCCATTTCCAGCACGATATTTCGCTTTTTAGCCTGTGGGCCGTAGAGCAACGCCTCAACGGTTAAGATGCGGTCATTCTTCTCATCATAGATGCTGTAGGAAAGGAACGGTCCGCCCATAAAATCTCCTTCCATACGCCACAAACCGCGCGTTTCAAGAGCATACATCCCACTGATCTCAGTGTTGGCAATCGAAGGTGGAATGAGCATTTCTGTGGTCATGTAACTTCCCTCGTACGTGCCCTCAAAGTAGTTTTTACCGATGCTGTCGCGGTGGGCAATAATCTCATCTACGCTGACCAATCCCTCACTCATCGGGCGTGAGCTGATCACGATGTATTGAATGGTTTTCACCGTTTTCGTGGCGAAAATCTTCAAGTTTTCTTTGTTCAGGGTAGGGTCGAAGCCTTTGTGGAGAAGCATGCTTTTGATGCCGATGTCCTTGAGGTTTTCGTGGGTGTAGGCGTAGGCACTTCGGCTCAAACGCGTTTGGATGAGCTCCATGTCGTGGTCTTTGAAGGCCTGCATGACTTGGTTCGCGCTTCCACGAAGTTCAGCAGTAATGGCTTTTTCTGTCGGTGCGGTGATGCGGACCAGACGTTGCGGGCGTGCCCATAAGTCCTTCGTCATTTTCACGAAGCTCGTGTCGCTCTTCTCGACCCATAAAATGTTTTTCGCCTTTTGCAGGATTTTGTTGACGTCTTTGGGTTCCACGCGTGAAGCATCGAAATACGATTCCGCTTGTGGCAATCCTTCCTGATCGGCAAGGTAGATTTCCCGGAAGGCTTCACCGGCCGGTCCCAACCACAACTCATCCGGCATAACGAGCAGAAGCTCACTGTGTGTACCACTGGATGGAGGCAGGATGCGGGTATCCTTTACGGTGCCATCGGCATTGGTTTCCTCACCACCACAGCTGGCAGTAAAAAGAGCAATGGTTGCGATGGTAAGAAGGGTGAGAAGCTTTCGTTGCATGGGCTAAATATTTCGCTGTGAAAAGTTAGGCAAAAAGTAGACCAAAGCCCGACACTTATATTCTGCGTGGGTAGACGACGAGCCGTTGGCCAATGCGAATCATGTCGCTGGATAAACCATTCCATCGTTTGATATCGCTAACACCCACCCCGTATTTCTTGGCAATGTGGCCCAAGGTTTCGCCACTTTGAACGCGGTGCGTAGTGCGCTCGTTCATTTGTGTGAATTCTGGGATGGTGCTGGCGCGTTCCTCGAAGTAAGTATTGGCAATGGAATAGATGGAATCTTGGCGGGCTCTGAACAACTGCGCGCTGGCCTTTGGCAGGCTGAGGTAGTAGTCCTGTCCGTCCACGACTGGGACGATTTTATAGCGGTACTGTGGATTGAGGAACTCCATCAACGATGGGTCCACGCTCAGCAGTTCTTCCACTTGCTTGAAGTGTACTTGGGTAGTAATGCGGACGGTATCTGTTTCGATGTAGTATGCAGGCACTTCCGCGGGTCCAATTCCATGAAGCGGCCCATACTCAAAGGCATAGCTGGCTGCAATAAAAAGAGGCACATAGGCTGAGGTCTCGCGGGGCAAGAACGGACGAATCTCCCAATACGAGGTCTTCCCACCACTGCGGCGAATGGCTTTGTTTACGTTCCCAGGGCCGCTGTTGTACGCAGCTAGGGCAAGGTTCCAATCGTCAAAGATTTGATAGAGTTTCAGCATGTACTGACAGGCCGCCTCGGTGCTTTTCAGCGGGTCATTGCGGTCATCCACGTAGCTGTTGACCTTGAGGTCGTAGATCTTTCCTGTGCCGTACATGAATTGCCACAGGCCGGTTGCACCTACGTAGCTTTTCGCCTTTGGATTCAAGGCACTCTCAACCACAGCCAAATACTTCAGCTCCAACGGCATGTCGTATTTTGCAAGGTGTTCCTCAAACATGGGGAAGTAGTATTGCCCATGCGCCATCATGCGGCTTAAGCGTGCGGAGCCGTGCTTCAAATAGCGCTCCATGTATCTTTTTACGACCGGGTTGTAGGCCATTTCAAAAGGCGTGCGCGCATCAAGCTCGGCCATGTAGTAGGCGAACACAGAATCGGTCAGGGGGAGAATGTTCGCAGAATCTGCCGCAGCAGGAACATTTGCCATGTTGAAAAAGAGGTGTTCAGAGTCCAATTGTGCCAATCGGGCATCCAACAACGCCATCGCAGCGGAATCTAAATCGGCCTGTTGGGTGATAACATCCGCGTTCACCACTGCAGCGCTGTCCAATACCTCCTCTTGTCCTACAAGCCCAAGGGGCAAGGCAAAAGCGAGAATAAAAAGTTTATGCATGCTGTACTTCATAACCGGGCAATCAGTGCTGTTGGATCCATTTGGCCATGGCCAATACATCCATATCCGCACCGTTCTTGCCCATCAATTGGAGTCCCATAGGCAGGCCGTTTGGATGTACTCCCATAGGAATACTAACGGCTGGAACGCCAGCAATATTGGCTTGTACAGTAAAAATATCTTCCAAGTAGTTGACTGTAGGATCGCTCACCACACGGCCAATCTCAAAGGCAGTAGAAGGAGAGGTAGGACACAATATTGCATCGTATTGCTCGAGCGTATTGTCCGTCCATTCTTGTACCAACCTACGTGCAGATTGTGCCTTTCCGAAGAAGGAATCGTAGTATCCCGAGCTCAATACAAAGGTCCCCAGCATGATTCTGCGTTGTACTTCTACGCCAAACCCTTCGCTTCTACTTTTCTTGTAAACGCTCTCTAGATCTGTGCTTTCCGGATGTCTATATCCAGCATGTACGCCATCGAATCGGGCTAGGTTTGAACTTGCCTCGGCGGTAGTTAAAATATAGTAAATCGGCACCAACGCATCCAAGAAGTCAAACTCAACAGGCTCAACCACTACACCTGCATTCTCGAGCAATTCAAGCTGTGCCAAAAAGGCCTTCTTCACATGCTCGTCAACGGCTGGATTGTCTACAGCAGTCTTCAAGTACGCTACTTTTTTAGGAGCGGTCTTCGCAGCTGCGGGCATGGCATCTTGCATCGCAGTCGCATCAAAAGCGTCAGGGCCGGCAATGACCTCCATGATTTTTTCTGCATCGGCAACATTTGCGGTGAATGGACCTATTTGATCAAAGCTGCTCGCGTAGGCAATCAACCCGTGACGACTCACTCGGCCGTAAGAAGGTTTAAAGCCAACGGTTCCGGTAAAACTTGCAGGTTGACGAATGGAGCCACCGGTATCAGAACCTAGGGCTGCATGACATAGTCCAGCAGCTACTGCGGCAGCAGAGCCGCCGGATGAACCGCCTGGAACTTTCGTGGGGTCCAAAGGATTCTTCACAGCACCAAAAGCACTGTTTTCATTGCCCGAACCCATGGCAAATTCATCACAATTTGTACGACCTATGAATACGGCATCTTCCGCCAATAATCGGTCCACCACAGTGGCAGAGAATTGGCTCTCAAATCCGTCTAAAATTTTAGAAGCAGCACTGACTTTATGACCCTTGTAGCAGATGTTATCTTTTAGCGCAATGACCATTCCCGCAAGTTTACCTGCAGTTCCATTGGCTATTTTTTCATCCACGATCTTGGCGCTCTCACGTGCCTCATCAGCCCACACTTCCAAGAAAATATTTAAATCTTGGGTGGCTTCAATTTTCGATAGAAATTGCTCAACCGCTTGGGCCGTTGTACTCATAGTTGTTGGGGTTGGAAAAGGGATTATTCCTTGTCGTCTGATGCTTTTTCGTCGTCAGCAACGCCGTCCTTGAATTCCTTCACGCCACGGCCAAGACCTCGCATCAATTCAGGGATTTTGCGGCCTCCGAAAAGCAACAAAACCACCACCAAGACGATAATCATTTGGTTGGGACCCACCATCCCTAGAAATACTGTATTCATCACTACTGATTTTGAGCGACTAAAGTACCGATTTTTTGCGGATTACCCGGCGCTTAATACGCGAGGATTTCTTTGAGCTTTGCTTCCACTTTATCTGCATTTGGTAGCATGGCCTGCTCCAATGTGCTGTTCAGCGGGATGGCTGGCATATTCTCAGCACCGAGCAAGGCGACCGGCGCATCCAATGCCTCAAAGCACGATTCTTGAATAGCACCTTGGATACTCTGTGCAAAGCTTGGACTGCTCGCTTCTTCAGTCAATACTAAAACGCGCCCGTGCAATTTTGCTTGCTTCATCACCTCGGCTCTGTCCCATGGGCTCAGCGTACGCAGATCGACCACACTAACACGGCCCGCAAGACCTTTGGCCGCTTTTAACGCCCAATACACGCCCATTCCATAGGTGATAACCACGACGGCACGCCCGTCCTTGATCTGGTCTTCATCCGCCTCCAACGCCATGCGTGCCTTTCCAAAAGGAACGACATAATCGGCGCTAGGCTCTGGTGTTTTTGCCCCTTCTGTCCCTGGGATTTTACTCCAATACAAGCCCTTGTGCTCAAACATGACCACAGGGTTTGGATCGTAGAAGGCAGCTTTCATCAAGCCTTTTAAATCCGCGCCTGTGCTAGGGTAGGCAACCTTTACGCCACGAATTGCGGTGACCACACTTTCCACACTAGAACTGTGGAATGGCCCGCCCGAGCCATAGGCGCCGATGGGAACACGAATGATGGTGCTAACCGGCCATTTTCCATTGCTCAGGTAATAGCTACGGCTTACTTCGGTGAAGAGTTGGTTCATTCCCGGCCAGAGGTAGTCTGCAAACTGTACTTCGACAATGGGCTTTAATCCGGTCGCGCTCATTCCCACAGTGGATCCGATAATGAATGCTTCTTGAATGGGGGTATTGAATACACGGCCATCGCCAAATTTTTGTGCTAAGGTGGCGGCCTCACGGAACACACCGCCCAATCGGCCACCAACATCCTGTCCATACAATAGGGCTTCTGGATGTTCCGCCATCAATTCCTTGATGGCAAAGAGTGCCGCATCAACCATGACCGTTGGTTCCGCTCCTTTAGGCGCACGCGCTCCACGCTCCTCCTTGATTGGAGTAGGGGCGTAGTCGTAGGTGTATAAATCCTCGGGTTGCGGGTCCGGCATCGCCAATGCGCTTTCGTACTGCGCTTGGACAAACTTCGCGGCTTCCGCTTCCCATTGTTTTAAATCTTTCTCTGCGATGCCTGCTTCCAAGCACTGCTTCCACAGTACGGGATACGGATCGCGCTTTGCTGCTTCTTCAAGGTCGTCGCGGTACCATTCCTTGCGGACCCCAGAGGTATGGTGGTTTAAGAGAGGAACATCCATACGCACCAAGAACGGTCGACGCTCTTTACGCATGATTTTAATGACCTTTTCGAGTTCGTTAAAACAGGTTTCGAAATCTGTTCCATCGAGATCGCGCGTCTCAATACCGGTAAAACCTTTTGCATACTCCACTGCATTGCTGTGGTGCACTTCTGCACGGTTCGCACTGATGTCCCAGCCATTGTCTTGCACGAACATGAGCAATGGAAACTGTTTTAGTGCAGCCATGTGGAGGGCCTCGGAAATTTCACCTTCCGTCATGGCACTATCGCCTATGCTGCAAACGGCAATGGCGCCCAATTCTTCTGCTGAGGCAATGCCTTGTTGTTCTCGGTATTGTATGCCCATAGCGACACCTGCAGTGGGAATGGCTTGCATTCCTGTTGCCGAACTTTGGTGTGGGATTTTAGGCTTATCGGCGTCGTTCAAACTGGGATGGCTGTAGTACGTACGTCCCCCTGAAAACGGGTCGTCAATTTTTGCCAATAGCTGAAGCATGAGATCTTTAGGCGTCATGCCAATGCCCAAAAGAATGCTATCATCACGGTAATAGGGAGCCACGAAATCCTTGGCTTCGAGCTGGAGTGCAAGGGCCAATTGCGCGGCTTCATGACCGCGACTGGTCGCGTGCACATACTTTGACGTGGTCTCTTTTTCGCGCTCATAGAGCTCGGCCATGAGCTTGGCCGTGGCCATTAGTTTGAACGCTTTTTCAAAAGGAACGGTGGTCTTCTTGGGCATGTTTCTGTTTTTGGGCTCCTCAAAGTTAGGCTATGGGCCTCACTTTACAGGCACTTAAAATATTCAAAGGGCTCCAAGCAACTTTCGCATTTGTACAAACTCTTACATGCGGTGGAGCCATGAGCACTTACTAAAACGGTTTTGGCACTCTTGCATCGCGGACATTTTACCATTGGTGTGGATGCGAAGAGGGTGCGCTTATCTGCCGATCCTTTGATGGGTGGCGCAATGCCGTATTCCTCCATTTTTTTCATCCCTTCCTCCGTAATCCAGTCGGTAGTCCAAGCCGGCTTGATTTGCTCCTCTATGAAAAATGGAAGTTGCTTGGCGTACATGGATTCACTGATGTCCTGTGCCATGCGATCCATAGCAGGACACCCCACATAGGTTGGGCTAATGGTGATTTGATACACGTGAAGACCATGATTGGCCGGTGCATCGGGGTGCAGCTGGTGAAAGTCACTTAGGGCTTTCTCCCGCTTTGGATGGTTTTCGGGGGCCAATTGGACCCCACGTAAAATCCCCATGTCATGCAAGCTCAATACGGGTATTTCCGGATCCTTGACCCTGCCTAAATACTCGAATATTGCCTGGCTCTGATCCATCTTAACCGCCGAAGAACGTGCGTAGAATGTCCTGTCCGTTCGCGAAAATCAAGAGCGCTAACAACAAGAAGAACCCGATCATCTGAGCGTATTCCAAAACTTTAATGGAAGGCTTTCTTCCCGTGACCATTTCAACCAGCGTGAAGACCACGTGGCCGCCATCCAACGCCGGGATAGGCAAGATGTTCAAGAAGCCTAGCATGATGCTTAAGAACGCCGTGAATTCCCAGAATCCGCGCCAATTCCAGCTGCTATCATATTGTTGTAAAATCATCAAGAAACCACCTACTTCTTTGTAGGCTTTGGTTTCGAAGTTGAAGATGAGTTTGAACTGGCGAATGTAGCCGCTCAACTTGTTGCCAACTTCCTCAAATCCACCTCCCAATGCTTGTGCAAAGGTGTATGGTTTGTTTTTGATTTCGTAGTATTTGAAAACCTCTCCGGTGTTGTACACGCCAATCTTACCGTCTTCAGGAACCGTTAATTGTAAGGTGTCGGCTTTCCCATTGCGGAAATAAGTCAGCGCTACCTCTTCACCGGCTAGATCTGGAATAGCATTCACGTATTCATCAAAGAAAATCAACATTTGGCCATTCAAAGCGACCAAACTATCACCGGGTTCCATCCCTGCAGCCTTACCTACAGATTCTTCAGTAAATCCGCCAACGACATACGGCATGCGCGGGCGAATGATTCCCATTAAGCTTTTGTTTGCAACGATATCGGTTAATGCCGCTGTCGTGATTGGAACCCTTACTTCTTCGCCGTTGCGATCCACGACGATGTCTTCACCTTCAGAAAGGAGAATTTCCATTGCCGTTTCGCTGTAGCTTTCAGGAATGAAGTCGCCGATTCGAAGAATTTTATCGCCGTCTGCAAGCCCCATTTCCTTCCCAGTCTCGTTGGTCCAAATGCCGTGCACAAGACTTTCATTTGGCAAATAATCCTTGCCATAGGACATGAGAAGGAATACATAAATGAAATAGGCGGTCAAGAAATTCATGATAACCCCGCCGGTCAAAATAATCAGACGTTGCCATGCTGGTTTAGCCCGGAACTCCCATTCCTCTGGCTCTTCGCTGAGGTTTTCAGTATCCATGCTCTCATCCACCATACCTTCAATTTTCACATATCCTCCCAGTGGAATCCAACCGATGCCCCATTCCGTTTCTCCAATTTTCTTCTTGATGAGTGAAAACTTATAATCGAAGAAGAGGTAAAACTTGGAAACACGCACATCGAACCATCGTGCAGGTAGGTAATGTCCAAACTCGTGCAAAACGATAAGGATGGAAAGGCCAAGTAGGAATTGGGCGATTTGAATAAGCATAGCTATGTGGTAAATGTGGGGTCAAAAGTAACACTCCTTGGGCAGAAGGAGTGCACTTCTTTAACCGTTAGCACGTCAAAAGGTTGTTAATCTTTAATCACGCCAAGTTCTTTGCCCACCTTCGTAAAAGCAGCAATCGCTTTATCAAGATGTGCCTGTGTATGGGCCGCACTAAGTTGGACTCGAATACGCGCTTGTCCATTCGGAACAACAGGGTAGAAGAATCCAATCACATAGATGCCCTCTTTAAGTAGTCGATCTGCAAATTCCTGACTCAAAGCCGCGTCGTACAACATGATGGGAACAATAGCACTTTCACCGTCTTTGAAATCAAAGCCAGCTTCCGCTACGCCTTTTTTGAAGTAGTTCACGTTCCACTCAAGCTGGTCGCGCAATTCAGTAGTTTCGCTTAATAGGTTGAAAACCTCAATAGAAGCGCCAACGATGGCCGGTGCAAGGGAGTTGGAGAACAAATAAGGGCGCGATTTCTGGCGTAACATTTCAATGATCTCCTTACGACCGGTTGTGAAACCACCCATTGCGCCACCAAGAGCTTTACCGAGGGTGCCGGTTATGATGTCGACACGTCCTAGTACATTTTTGAGTTCGATGGTTCCGCGGCCGGTCTTGCCGATGAAGCCCGTAGCATGACATTCGTCCACCATCACAAGGGCGTCGTATTGATCCGCGAGGTCACAAATCTTGTCCAATTGGGCCACATATCCGTCCATCGAGAATACCCCGTCGGTAACGATGATTTTGAAGCGCGCGCCTTCGGCTGCTTTAAGTTGCGTTTCGAGATCCGCCATGTCGTTGTTGGCATAACGGAATCGTTGGGCCTTACACAATCGGACCCCATCAATAATAGAGGCGTGGTTTAGGCTGTCTGAAATGATCGCGTCTTCAGCGGTCAGAAGGGGTTCAAAGACCCCACCGTTGGCATCAAAAGCTGCAGCATACAAAATAGTGTCCTCCGTATGCAGGAATTCCGCAATCTTCGCTTCCAATTCTTTGTGAATGTCTTGCGTACCACAGATGAAACGCACGGAAGACATCCCGAAACCATGCGTATCTAGGGTCTTGTGTGCTGCTTCCAATACACGGGGATGAGAACTCAAGCCCAAGTAATTGTTCGCGCAAAAATTCAAAACTTCTTCCCCTTCGGTGGTTTTGATTACCGCATCTTGAGCTGTGGTGATGATTCGCTCTCTTTTGAACAATCCAGCTTCGTCGATTTCTTGGAGTTGTGCGCTGAGGTGGTCTTTTAGTTTTCCGTACATGTTATAGGTTCGATTAATAAGGTTAGTCCATATAAGGTTGTTGCTTGGCCCACTCAATGCTTTCCTTCAAGCATTGAATGCCGCGGTCTGCGGCACAAAAGTCTTGCTCGATGTAGTAGTGCTGGAGGCCTGAGGTTTCAGCCGCTGCAAAAATCTCCTCCCAAGGAATGACGCCTTGACCTACGGGGATTTGCGTAGCGGTATCCGCAGCAAAGTCTTTTACGTGCCACAAGGGGAATCTGCCGGGGTAGTTGTTAATCCATTCTACTGGATTCTCTCCAGCAAAGGCTACCCAGTGCACATCCATTTCAAAAACCACATTCGTGCCTTCGAGTTCACTCAATAGGTATTCGTAAGCTTTTGGCGAAGCGGGATCTTCGGGATGCAAGGGTTGAAATTCAAAATCATGATTGTGCCATGCTGCGACCATACCGCGTTCTTTTGCGGCGGCCCCGAGAAGCTTTAGGTAGTTTACGAGGTGGCCGTAGCCTTCGGCATTGCGCCACGCCTCACTCATCCATGGAACGATTACCCAATGTTGATTGAGGGCTTCTGCAGCATCCAGGAAATCCTTAATGCTGCTGGTGTCGATTGGACCCACTACATCGGTTTCTAATTCCGCGGGCATGTAATGGCCAGAGGGACATCCTAAATCTGCCTCGAAAACTGCTTTCTCGAAGTCTACAACGGGCATGCCAAGAAAAGTTCCATTTGCGAAGCCAAAGCTTTCCAACTTATTGTAGCCCAACGCCTTGGTCTCCTTTAAAGAAGCCGCAATGGCTTCCGGGCTCGTCAATGCTTCACGAATGGTGTACAGTTGGTATCCTTTATCGTAGGGATTTGCGGACACGGCCGTTTGTTCTTGTTCCATGGGTTGTTCTACTGGGGTTTGGCACGCAAAAAGTACGCTTAGCGACAACGTGCCAAAGAGGAGTGAGTATTTCATTACGACGAAATTTAGTCAAGAGAGGCTGAAATTAGGGGAAAACCACCAAATTTGTGGCCATGCGTATCGACAAATTCTTATGGTGTGTCCGATTATTCAAGACCCGTTCACTTTCCGGTGAGCAGGTCAGGGGCAACCGCGTAGAAATCGATGATGCTCCAGTCAAAGCCTCTCGGGAGGTAAAGCCCGGCGATGTGATCCGAATAAAGCGCCATGGTTTTGATCAAGAATTTAAAGTCCTCGCACTGCCAAAATCTAGAGTTGGGGCGAAGCTGGTTGAAGAGTATGTCAAAGACGTTACTCCTCAAGTAGAGATTGATAAAGAGGCGTTCTTAAAGCTCGCACGCAACATGACGCGTCAAAAAGGGTTGGGTAGACCCACGAAAAAGGACCGTCGTGATATGGATGAATTCTTGGATTAATTCTCTGTAGTCTTGAACAAAAACCCTTCTCAAACGTAGTATATAACTGCAATAGACGCATTCTGTCCTGCATTTGTCCGGGATACATGTTTGCTTGTTGCATGTGAAGTATGCACTTTTGAGTGTCCTAAGTACACTTATTTAAAAACACATCAAACACAATCATGAGAAAAATCACTTCGAAAGGATTATTCTTGACCATCGCCCTAGGTCTAGCTTCGTTCGCGCAAGCGCAGTACAAGGGTGTCGTTGTGGATGCGGCTGATAATTCCCCACTGCCCGGTGCAGTAGTCAAATCAGGATCGCAGACAGCAATGACCGATATGGATGGCCGTTGGACCTTAGACGTCCCGTCAGGAAGCACCGTCACCGCATCATTCGTTGGTTACGTAAATAAAAGGGTTGCCTTAGGTGACCAAAAACAAGTTACCATTGCTTTGAGCTATGATAAAGCTGCTTCTACGTTAGATGAAGTGGTGGTAGTTGGTTACGGTACCCAAAAGAAGTCAAATGTTACCGGTGCCATTTCGAGTGTAAAGGCTGAAGACTTAGAAGACTTACAATTGCCACGTCTGGAAACGGCGCTGCAAGGACGTACTTCGGGTGTTCAAGTATTGCAAAACTCTGGTCAACCTGGAGCTGCCTCTGTAGTACGTATTCGTGGTACCGCATCTATTAACGGATCGAATCCGCTATACGTAGTAGATGGTGTTGTTATTGGTGGGGGTATCGACTACTTGAACCCTGGTGATATTGAGACCATCGAAGTTTTGAAAGATGCTGCTTCTGCGGCAATCTACGGTGCTCGAGGTGCAAACGGTGTTATTATTGTGACCACCAAGAACGGTGCACGTGCCAAAGGCATGGAAGTAACCGTTAGCAGCTATACCGGTGTACAGAATGCATGGAAGCAACTTCCAGTATTAAATGCTCGTGAGTACGCTACCATTCAAAATGAGATGGCGGTTGCTGCAGGTCAGTCATTACCTTATCCTGATGCGGCAAGCTTCGGTGAAGGAACCAATTGGCAAGACCACGTCTTCAATCAGAACGCAGTAATGCGCAATACAGATTTCAGCATCTCGGGAGCATCAGATAAAGGATCTTACTTCTCTTCTGTGAGTTACTTCGAGCAAGACGGTATTGTTGCAGAAGGCAAATCAAACTTCTCAAGACTTTCAGCGCGTTTAAATACAAACACCAAAGTGAATGATCGCTTCACCGTTGGTTGGAACGCTGCATACACACACAATGAAAGCCAGTCGGTTGCAGAGAACACAGAGTTTGGTTCTCCGCTTGGGCGCGCATTGAACATGGATCCAATTACTCCATTGTACGAAACGGATCCAACGGCACTTTCTCAAACGCCTTATACTTCAGGTGGCGTATTGCGTAACAACTTGGTTCGTGATGCAGGTGGTATTTATGGCATCTCTAGCCGTGTGACTTCTGAAATTGTTAACCCGGTTGCTGCTTACTTGATTGAAAACAACTACGGTTGGTCTGATAAGATTGTAAACAACACTTTTGCTGAGTTTGAAATTGCCGAAGGCTTGAAGGCTCGCACGAGTATGGGTATCGACCTCGCATTCTACGGTGGAAACGGTTTCCGTCCTTCTCATTACTTGAATGCAACCAACCAATTGGACACCAACCTTGTTTACAGCAACTTCAACCGTGCATTTACATGGATTTGGGATCAAACGTTGACCTACACCAAAGATTTTGGTGATCACCACTTCGATGGACTTGTTGGGCACAGTGCTCAGGAAGTGAACGGCCGTTACATTGGCGGTAGCAAGCGCGATGTACCCGTGAACACATACGACGGTGCAACAATTGATTATGCACGTAACGTTGAATCACAACAAGTTTATGGTGGATACTGGGAGCGTTATGCAATCGAATCGTACTTCGGACGTGCGAACTACGACTACCAAGGCAAGTATGTTGCTACAGCGATTCTTCGTGCGGATGCATCTTCAAACTTCGGTTCAAACTACCGTTGGGGGTACTTCCCATCGGTGAGTGCGGGTTGGAACATTCACAAAGAAAACTTCTGGGTATACGATAACATCAACACGTTGAAGTTGAAGGCAGGTTACGGTTTGAACGGTAACGATGCGGCAGGTTCATTGGAATATGCTTCGACCATTGTAGGTGGCCGTTCGTACACGTTTGGATCAAACGAAGTTTTGGTGAACGGTACAGCGCCAGCACAGGTGGCCAACCCAGATTTGCGTTGGGAAAGCGTTAGCCAGTTCAACATTGGTACAGAAATCCGCGCATTTGATTGGTTGACAGCGAATGTGGACTTCTTTAACCGTGTAACAAATGATATGAAAACGCGTCCACCACTGCCAGATTACATCGGTAATGACGCGCCTACAGCAAACATTGGTTCTATGTTGAACCGTGGTATTGATATTGAATTAGGATACGACAAAACATTCTCTCCAGACTTCCGCTTCTCAGCGAGTGCCAACGTAAGTTTCTTGAGAAATGAAGTGGTATTGTTAGGTAACGAGAGTGGGTACTTGCCAGGTCAACAATGGGGGCCTCAGGGACTTGAAATCACACGTATTACAGAAGGTTTGCCAATCGGTTACTTCTATGGATACCAAACGGATGGTATTTTCCAAAGCATGGATGATGTGTATGCACACACGGGTGGTGAAGGTGATACTTTACAGCCTGGAGCGGTTCCTGGAGATTTCAAATTTGTTGATGTCAATGGTGACGGTGAAATCACTGCGGATGATAGAACATTCATTGGTAATCCTACACCAGACATGACGGCGGGTATTACCCTTACAATGGATTACAAGAACTGGGATTTGAACATCTTTGGACAAGGAGTTTGGGGGAACCAAATCTACAATGCAACGCGCCGTTACGATTTGCCTACAGCAAACATGACGGGTGCAGCACTAGACCGTTGGACGGGTCCGGGTACATCGAATGACTACCCGCGTTTAACGTTCCAAGACGACAATGCAAACTTCGCTCGTAGTTCAGACTTCTACGTTGAAGACGGTAGCTTCTTCCGCATCAAAAACCTTCAGATTGGTTACAACCTAACAGGTGCTGCGGCGGATAAAATGATGTTGCGTAAAATGCGTATTTACTATGCAGGTACAAACTTGTTGACGTTCACCAAGTACTCTGGTTTCGATCCAGAGATTGGTGCAGGTTTCGGTGTGGATCGCGGTATTTACCCTCAAGCGCGCGTACACAGTATAGGATTGAATATCACTTTCAAATAATCGGAAAGGATGAAGAATACAATGAAAACAACAGTTAAATCTCTAATCGCTATTGCGGCAGCTGCAGTAGTGAGTGTTGGATGTTCTAAGGACTTCTTGAACACAAAACCTGTGGGACGAGATTTGGAAATCAACTATTACCAAACTGAAGCGCAAGCATTCGAGGCACTCGTAAGTGTTTATGATGTGTTGCAATGGAACGACCAATATGGTTTTTCTATGTACCGCTTCCTGATGAATGTTGCTTCTGATGATACCTACGCAGGAGGTTCAGATGCTTCTGATCAGCCTTCATGGGTTGCCACAGACAACTTCTCTTGGACTCCAACATTGGGGCCACAAGCAGGTTTCTGGCGCAAGAACTACAAAGGCATTTACAGAGCAAACCTCTTCTTAGAAAAGATTGATGCAATTGACGATGCTTCAACCGCGTTCAAAACGAGAACGAAAGCAGAGGTTCACTTCTTACGTGCCAAATTCTACTTCGATTTGATCCGTTCTTTTGGAAACATTCCATTGATTACAAATACGTTGGATCCATCAGAATACTACACCATCACGCAAGTAGGCCCTGAGGTAGTTTATCCATTCATCGTAGCTGAGTTGGAAGCAGCCATCCCAGATTTGCCATTGACTGTTCCAGGTTCAGAGCTAGGCCGAGTAACGAAGGGTGCTGCACAAGCCTTGTTGGCGCGTGTATACCTAATGATGGACGATGATGATAACATGGATGAGGTTGCAACACTATGTCAAGACGTAATCAACTCAGGCGTGTACTCATTGTTGCCTAACTACGGCGACATCTTCTCCAAGACTGGCGAATGGAGCTCGGAAAGTGTTTTTGAAATCACGTATTCTGAGAATTCTACGAGCGATTGGGGCCGATTCGGTTCTGGTCACAGCGAAGGAAACGTAGGTGTCCAATTCTGTGGAATGCGTGACTACAATGGTCCAGATTACTCTCCAGGATGGGGCTTCTGTCCAATTACAGAAGATCTAGAATCGTTCATGGATGGCGACCCACGTTACCAGTATACCATCATCGATGCAGATAACATCGCCGGTGCTGAATATACACCAGGGTACCAGAATACAGGTTTCTTCATGAAGAAATACGCTCCGTTGGCGAGCCAATTCCCATCGGATGGTGAGCCTGCACTGAACTGGGGGAATAACGTACGTGAGATTCGCTACGCTGACGTGCTTCTTATGGCAGCAGAAGGTCTCGTGCGCAGCGGGGGGTCTGAAGCTCAAGCGCGCAGCTACCTCAACCAAGTTCGTGCTCGTGTAGGTATTCAAGGATTGGGTTCTTCAGGTACTCAATTGCTAGAAGATATCTACAAGGAGCGTAGAATGGAATTGGCCACAGAAGGTCACCGTTACTTCGACTTGGTGAGAACAGGAAAGGCAGCTAATGTGTTATCTGGATGGCAGAGCTACAACCAGTACTTGCCAATCCCTCAAAACGAAATTGACGCGTCTCAAGGCGCACTAACTCAAAATACCGGTTACTAATGAAAGCATTCAAACTATTTTCAGTTCTGGCTGCAACCGCTGCATTCGTAGCATGTGAGCCAACAGTACCAGGAAAAACGGAATTGGGCGCTCTGCCAACAGCAGATTACTCAATGACGTACATCGATTCAAACACCATCGAGCTCACCACTCAAAGCGGTGGAGATCCATTCCTCTACCAGTGGGAAGTGGACGGTGTAGGCACCTACGAAGGTGAGGTGGCACAGGTGTTCATCCCTAAAATGGGGGTATACGATATCAAGCACACAGTAGTTAACCAAGGCGGGCATGCGACTGCTGAAGGTCAAGTTGAAATCTTCAAAGATGCAGACTTCGTTTGTGCTGGTGCTGCTGAATTCATGACCGATTGTACCGACCGTACATGGAA
>Ga0255779_1002680_pt1 | contig 18603 bp, 16 predicted proteins | sample 011ome_21_FD_179977 | JGI IMG/M metagenome (GOLD analysis project Ga0255779, IMG submission 179977) | Coastal salt marsh microbial communities from the Groves Creek Marsh, Skidaway Island, Georgia - 011508AT metaG (version 2) | ecosystem: Environmental > Aquatic > Marine > Intertidal zone > Salt...
AGATTACCAATGCTTCCATCAAACGGATAGGTGGCAAACCCAGTAACAAGGTTCTTAGTTGAATGAAACCATGCAGTCTTCACTGCATGAGCTTGAATTTCTAAAATGAGGTAATAGTATGACGCTGGTTCATTGGAATAAGTCAGGTCAAAATACTCTTCAATTTCTGAGGAAGCGGTCACCAAAATATTATTCCCAGTTACCGTTTGTCTTTGGATCGCTCATTGACCCAACTTGCATTGGATCTCTGGGGTCAAAAGGTTTACTGTCGGTAGCTTGGAAAACAGGAACATTAACTCCCGAACGCTCAACCGTTCCAGCTTGAATATCAAATCTGGCGCCTCCAGTAAATGGAACCACAATCATTGAATCAGGATTAAATGGCATTAACCTGTCCTCTTTTTTTCCTGCGAAGAGGCTGTCAAGTACATTCACATAAAGCGTATCTCTGGTAGCGATTCCAGCTTTGATTGCATCTTCTAAGCTCATTGTATCTGGTACTTCGCCAATTGCTTTGATGAAGGCGATGGAGTCATATTTCACAAATGCTACCAAAGAATCACCGTTTGCCTGAAACTTTTGGTATTTGGCCTTGTATGCCAACTGAGCCGTTCTGATATCTTTTAAATGTTCAACCACATGCGCATAGCGTCTCACTTTTTCCGCCTGAAATTCAATTGGAATCTTGATCGACATGTAATTTGAATATGCCAATCCACTCACAATGACAGCAAGCGCTAGACTAATGATGAGCCTCAAGTTTTTGTTCAAATGAACCATTGAAGCAACCAAGCTCACTGCTCCTGCAAGCAAAATTGCAAAAGCACCAAGCATGAACGTTCCGTTTTGATGAGATGTTATTCCATTGATTACCGCAATTAAGCCGATAACTGTAAATACGGCTGGGAAAATGTACTTTTTGTAGTCGCTCATAATTCTTAATACAATGATTGTAAGGTGGGCAAATCTACAATTTTTCCAATCTTAAAAAATACTTGTTTGTTAGCTTTAGATTAAGACTATTTTTCGGGCGGAATGAAGCAGGAAAGTGCATTTATTGAAGAGGTTTCGGGGTTAATTGATGTGCCTTTGAAGGAAGATCAGTTGCTTGCGCTAAGATCAATTTATGAGTTTCTGTTCTATGGTGGTCCACAGTCATCGTTCATTTTGAGAGGATATGCTGGAACGGGCAAAACAACCCTCATGGGTGGGTTGATTCGTTGGTTTCATCAGGTAAATCGCAAGACAGTGCTAATGGCGCCTACTGGAAGATCGGCTAAGGTTTTGGCATCGCATTCCGGTTATCCTGCGTCAACGATTCACCGCAGAATTTATTCATTGAAAGAAAATGACGATGGGCGGCCACAAATACAATTGGTGCAGAACAAGTCTGAAAAAACCATTTTCATAGTAGATGAGGCCTCCATGATAGGTGAGGCCAATCCTGAAGATGGATTGTCGGGTAGGTCGTTGTTGGAGGATTTATTCTCTTACGTGTATTCTGGTGAACGATGTCGGCTTATTTTAATTGGTGATGATGCACAGTTGCCTCCAGTGGGAATGGATTTGAGTCCAGCGTTGGACAGGAAGCGTTTGGCTGCCATTACGCATTCTTCTGTTTTTGGTTGTGTGCTAACCGAGGTGGTTCGTCAGCAACTTGAATCGCTTATTTTGAAGAATGCTACTGAAATTCGAACTCAGATTTCAACTGGCGATTTCGGTGCATTGCAGATCAAAGAATCACCCCAAGAAGATGTTTCATCTGTTGATCCTTATGATTTAGAGGATAAGCTTTCTCAATTTTTCTATGGTGATGCAGCCCACGAAAGTGTCATCATTTGCAGGTCAAACAAAGATGCCAATCAATTCAACCAGCAGATTAGATCGCGAATTTTAATGCGAGAAAGTGAGTTGGAAGCGGGAGATCGGTTGATGATTGTGAAAAACAATTACCATTGGAAGTTACCGGGCAAAAGGCAAAATTTTCTGGCCAATGGTGATATGATTACGGTTGAACGCGTGCATGCCATTCGTGAATTTGGTGATTTCCGTTTTGCTGAGGTTCAGGTTTATTTTTCGGATGATCCGAACACCTCTTTTGACATCATTCTATTGTTAAATGCTTTAGATTTTACGGGCCCTTCAATTCCTGGTAAGGAGATACTAAAATTGAGAAATCATTTAATTGAGTCGGGTGAAATTGATGAGGTAGAAGCGTACGAAAAGTTTTTTCAAAACCCTTATTTTCATGCGGTTCAGGTCAAATATGCCTATGCCATTACATGCCATAAATCACAAGGTGGTCAATGGAAGAATGTGCTTATTTTTCAGGGTTATTTCACTGAAGAGATGCTCGATCGTTCATATTTCAGGTGGTTATACACTGCGTTAACGAGAGCAACATCAAATGTTTATTTGATCAATTTTCATTCAGAACTTGTTGTGACCTTATCAAATTAACTCGCATTATTGTTTTATGAAAGCATTGATTTCTAAATGGGTGTTGGCCATTTTTGGCTGGAAGGTCAAAGGACTGTATGCAGATGACATTAAAAATTGCATTATCGTTGTTGCTCCGCACACCAGTAACTGGGATTTTATCTGGGGCATTTTAGCCCGTAATGTTTATAAGCTGAAGGCGCGATACCTCATTAAGGATTCATTTTTCAAGCCGGGCATGGCTTGGTTTTTTCGCTGGACAGGAGGTATTCCTGTAAACCGATCACAAAAGACAGATTTAACCGAAAGACTGAAGGCCATGTTGAAATCGGGAAAGAAGCTTCAAATTGTGTTCACTCCTGAAGGAACTCGCAAACGAGTGGAGAAATGGAAAACAGGATTCTATTATGTGGCTATTGATACCGGTTTGCCCATTGTGATGCACGGAATAGACTACGCTAAAAAAGAGTTTACCACGCATCCTCCATTCTATCCCTCCGGAAATTGGGAAGAGGATAAAAAAGTGTTTGAGGCCTTTTTCGCAGATAAAACTCCGGGCAATCCAGAAGGCTTCAACCCTGTTTTTTAGAGGGCTTTACCTTCTCTTTCTTCCACTTGCATTTCTGCTTTTTGGCTTTTGGTTTTTTGATCCTGACTTGGTCTTCGATCTATTGCTGCTTCTTGGTTTTGCCTTTTGATTGGAAGGCTGCTTTGGTCTTGATGGATTAGGTTTGGAAGTTGGCTTGGGTTTTGCCGATGATCCTTTTGAACTGCTCTTTTGCGTTTTCGATGATTCAGTCAACAGCGCTCGAAGCTCACTTAACTCTTCTGCGGTAAAGTCTCTAAACTGCCCGGGTGGAACATCCAGTTTGATATTCATTATCCGAGTTCTCTTGAGCTTTTGCACTTCATAACCGAAGTGCTCGCACATCCTTCTGATTTGCCGATTCAGTCCTTGGGTCAACACAATCCTGAAACTGTAAGGGCTAGTTTGTTCGACTTTGCATTTTCGGGTCATAGTGCCCATGATCGGAACTCCATTGGCCATTTTTTGGATGAAGTCAGCCGTCACAGGTTTGTCCACACTCACTTCATATTCCTTTTCATGGTTGTTATGCGCGCGTAGAATTTTATTGACGATGTCGCCATCGTTGGTCATGAAAATCAGTCCTTCACTCGCTTTATCTAGTCGTCCAATCGGAAAAATACGTTTCGGGTAATTGATATAATCAATGATGTTGTCTCTTTCGCCAGTGGTGTCGGTAGTGGTTACAATTCCTGTGGGCTTGTTGAAAATCAGGTAAATATCTTCTTCAGAATTCTCCGAAACCAAATGTCCGTCTACATGCACTTTGTCGCGCCTGCCTACTTTATCGCCAATTGCAGGGCGTTTGCCATTCAATGTCACCCTGCCTTGCTCTATCATTCTATCTGCTTCTCGTCTTGAGCAGAACCCAATTTCACTTAGGTATTTATTGATTCGCGTCCCTTCCTTATCGTTTGTGCTCATGAAATCGGAGTCTTGTTCAATTTCTGTCTAGGTAGTTTATCTTGAAATCGTTCGAAGGTAAAGCTGTTCTACTTTTTCTCTCGCCCAAGGTGTGCGCCTTAAAAAAGTAAGACTCGATTTTACGGATGGGTTTTCGTTAAAGCAGCGAATATTGATCCGGTAACCCAGTTCATCCCAACCATATTCTTCAACCAAAAATTCAACAATATCGGCCAATTTAATGCCGTGGAGAGGGTTGTTTAGTTGTGTGTTTGGTGTCATCGACTGCAGGTTTCTATCCGTAAAGGTAGGCTTGATTTGAAATAAGCAGTGCTTTCTGGTGTTGATTGTACATTGATTCAAAGAACATATCTCATTCTTATATTGTTAACTTGGCCTCTAGTTGAATTAAGGACGAATTATGATTGAAACAGATAAGAAGAAGATTGAAGAAGTGAATTCTGATGTTTCGAAGTTGTTGATTAATGCTCACCAGTTGAAAGCGCGGGAAATCGCTTTAGGCAATGCGAATGAAAGAAAGCTAAAATTGAAGAAACTAGAGCAATCCATCTTACAACACCGCGATGCCATTTGTGATGGGATGCAAAAGGACTTTAACAAACCGGCTACCGAAGTTGACCTCACCGAAATTTATCCCGTGCTCCTTGAAATCCGTTTTGCGATTTCCAATCTATCAGATTGGATGATAGACAAATCAGTGCCTACGCCACTAAGCTTATTTGGTGCGAAGTCAAAGATTCGATTTGAGCCCAAGGGTGCCACACTTATTATATCGCCTTGGAATTATCCTTTTCAACTTTTACTTGCCCCATTGGTTTCCGCTATTGCAGCTGGATGTACGGCCATTCTGAAGCCCTCTGAATATACACCACACACAAACCTTGCTTTGAAACAGATCATCACAGAATGTTTTGATGCTGATGAGGTAAGCATGGTAGAAGGTGGAGTAGAGGTGTCGACCGAACTGTTAAAACTCAAATTTGATCATATTTTTTTCACAGGATCACCTCAGGTTGGTAAAATTGTGATGTCAGCTGCTGCGAAGAATTTGACCAGCGTAACATTAGAGTTGGGTGGGAAATCGCCCACTATTATTGATGAAACAGCTGATCTCAATGCCACAGTTTCACGTATTGTTTGGGCGAAGTTTATCAATGCTGGACAAACGTGTATCGCTCCTGATTACATTCTAATACATGAATCACAAAGGGAGGCTTTCGTGAATAAAATGGCCGCTCAGATTGAGAGGAGTTATGGAATCAAATCAGATCATTCAAAGGACTTTGCAAGCATTATCAATAAAAAGCATTTCGATCGATTGAACAATTTGTTGAATGAAGCCGAAACGCAAGGGGCGAAAGTGGTTTTCAGAGGTCAATCCAACGCGACAAAAAATGTAATTGCACCCACACTTATAGAGAATATATCTCTGAATAGTTCGCTAATGCAGGAAGAGATATTCGGACCGTTGCTTCCGATCATCACCTACAAGGAAAAGGAAGAAGTGATAGACTTGATCCAGTCGAAAGAGAAACCACTGGCATTATATGTCTATAGTAAGAGCAAGAAAAACATCGATTTTTTCTTAAGCAATACCACTTCTGGCGGAGTCGGTATCAACATGTCAGCGGCTCATATCGGCAACTCAAATTTGCCTTTCGGAGGAGTTAATAATAGTGGAATCGGAAAATCAAGAGGATACTTCGGGTTTTTGGAGTTTTCAAATCAACGCGCAATTCTTGATCAGAAAATAAAAAGCAGCGTTGAGTTTCTATCACCTCCTTATACCAGCGTTAAGCACAAACTGATATCATTTCTTATGAAATACTTCTAGTGAAATTTCGGCAATGGTTTAGCCATTATAGTTGATCAATTCTACGGTCATCTCATTCCTGCGGTTGGTCATTTGGTAGGGTGGGTTGTAGCCCAAAAACACGAATTTTCCGGTGTGTTCTATTCCTTTCTCTGCCAAGAGGGCTGTAAGTTCTTGCTGCTTTTTAGCCAATTTTTCATCATCAGCCCATCCTCCGAATGTAATTGCAGCGATGATTTTTTCAGATTCTGATTCAAATTGGATATTCTGGTCATTGGGTTTTGGTAATCGCTGATTTCGTATTCTTTCGGAATGATAAATTTCATCCTCATGGTATCGCCCATCTCCATGGCAACAGGCGTGGTCATTGCAATAGATTTATTTTCCTCATTCCCACCGAAAATGTATCCTGCTAGAACCCTGAATCCTGAACCTGAAACGTCTTTGTAGGATTGTTTTACCATTGATACGCTGGAATAATTCACATTGGGATAGGATCGTATTTCGAATTCATCATAAGATTGAAGAACCTTGTATTCTACTGTTTCTGTTTTATTGGTTGACCTGCTCACGAATGCTTGTAAAATAATGAAGGCTAAAACTAAAATTGCTGCGATTAAAAAGATGATGCTGGTGGCTTTCATGATTCCTGTTTTATTTTAAACGAATAAAAAGCAATTAAGTTCTGAAAACCGTCATATCCAACCCCTTAGTTTGTAGTATGCAAGAGCCACATATTCCCTGGCCACACGAATTTCATACTGTAAATAACTCCATAGGTTGTAGCGATATGTGAGGCTTGGGGAGAATGATTCCTTTTCTTCTTTCAAGCTTTCAGGATGAAGATCGTGCTCAAAGGCGGGCGAACCGCCCACAAATTGGAATCCTTCTTTTTTAAAACAAGCAGCAGCCCTCGTCATATGCTCAGGAGCAGTCACAATCAATAGGCGCTTAGAGCTTTCGATTTTAGCCATGATTGATAGCGCTTGTTCGTGCGTATTGGTTCCTTTTGTTTCAAATGAAATTCTTGTTCTGTCAATTCCCCGCATGGTTAATTCGTTTGCCATGAGCTTTGAATCCAGCAATGGTTCGTCAGTCAATTTATTTTCAGGCAGGGCAATGATGATTTCGGCTTCGGGATAGAACAATGCTTTTTCAGCTGCAGTGTAGCATCGCATTAAGCCATCTGCACTCGGCATTCCTTCACCTCCTAATAGGATAATGATCTCTGGAGATTCCGTGTAATTTGATTCTACCGTTCCTAAATCGGCATAGGCATAAAATGGATAATCTGTGAATGCCAATATGATCATGGTGACGAAGACAAAGCCGAAGGCAATGAAAAGTCTCTTCACTAGTCGCAAGGCAGAATAATCCTTCCCTTTTATTTTTTCACCCTTTTTCTCATTGAGCTTCTTTAAATATTGAATGGGACCTGGGCCTTTCATGGTTATAAGCTGAAATTTTCGAGGGTTGTTTTTGCGTCATCGTAGCCTTTTGAGATCAATGCGTGATATATGTTGAATCGCTCTGAAAAAGAAATGTTCACTTTTTTGACGTTGAATGAACCGTCTTTATTCAGCGAACGATAGCCACTGGAAGGGATTTTGGTTGCTAGTCCAAGGTCATTGAATTCCGTTTTCGTGTTTTTAGCCATAGATATATCGCAAGTTAAGCGAACATTGCGATCATTCAGAATTTGTGCGTGGATTTGTTCTTCGAAACTATAGCTCTCTTACAAAATCCATGAAAACTTCTTTGTGCCGCTCAAGATCCATGTTTGCCGACAACGCCACACGAGCGATGTAGTCTTTATCACCTTCCTTAGTAGTGCCCTGCGTAGAGGTTGCCGGAATAGTCCAATAGCAGCCTTTCAATTGACCATAGCTCACACAGTATTTGCTTTCATCAGGAATTTCTTTGATCATCGTGTCGATCAATTTCAAATTCAAAGCGCGCTTGTAGGCTTCTCGTTCGTCATCGTTATTTCCTTTAGTTGGCAGGTCGAGTGAAAATACAGATGGCGTGAAACTCTGTGCAGCGCGCTCTTCTGATACAAAATTGATTTTAGCACCGGGCAGGGTCTCTTTGATAAAATTGACAAAAGACCGAGTGTTCTTGTAGGCATCGTTAATGCGTTGGTTCATTGAGGGAAGTTGCTTCGCCAAGATTTCGTATTGCAAGGCAGTAGCCTCGTTGTCGCAAAGCAGCAGGTGCTTTTCAATGGCTTCCATAAGATGGACCGATTGGTTGTTTCCAACGCAATATCCAGCAGTGCATTTTCCGCCACTCGGAAATTTCGATCCGCTTACGTATGAGATCGTTCTTAACGATGAAAGGATATCACCCTCACCCACAAAGTGCACGTTCGGACAAAAGGTTTGGTCTAGAATGAAAACAGGATCAATGGCCGTTTCTCCACCATCGGTTTTACGTTTCTTGACCAATGCATCCCTCAATTTATCCAAATCTGGAACTTCAAGCCTTGGGTTGGTTGGGATTTCAGCGATGATGTATGGAACGCCATCTTCTTGTGCAATTTTGGCCAATACGGTTTCAACGCTATTAACCATATCGTTATCACCGTCTACAGGCAGATCAACTACCTCTACATTAGCAATACTCGCTGCCACACGCTTGGCTTGATCGTTGGTGCCACCGTAGCAATTCGGTGGAACAATAAACTTGATGGCTTTACCTTGGTGATGCTTCTGTGCGTGATCAATCAATCCCATCATGATGGCATATTGAATGGAAAGTCCGCTTGATCCTACCAATGCCTTGGTAGTGGATCGCGTGATGGTTTGGATGCTTCGCATCACCGATGCCTTGTTTGAGGCAACATCGCTATGCGGGATGTCGATGGCAGATTGATTTACCAAAGATTCGAGTGCTGGAATGCAATTGGCCGGTGTCATGGCGATGGTTTCTCTTCTGCGCACGTGTTGAATGGCAGAAGTGTAGTGCTCATTGCCATGTTCATTGATCAATAACACGCTACCCAAACTTCCATGAACGTGAATGTGAAAGTCGATGCTATTATTCAACTCAAATTGACCCACAATAGATTTTTCAGTGATGAAAACGGTGCTGCCATCAAATGAGGAGAGATCCTGAACACCTCGAACCTGAATCAATTCAAACCTGTAACCATACACCTCTTTCAATGCAGTTTCATCAAAAGATGCAGGCAACATACCTGAATACGCGATGCGAGTGTTTTTGTGGGCAAGAAGGTTGGTTCTAAGAATCGCCATCAATGGCATGGTGGCTGATGAGAAACTGATCACGTGTTCGGGTTTCATGCTGTGCAAACGCGCGATTCCCCATTCGAGCACACACGATAGCGGATGCCCAAGGCGGATGTAATCGTAAGCGGCGGGCAATGCGTTAAGTGCATCTGCAGAGGAAGTGTTGGTTTTGAAAAGTCCTTCGAACTGCTCTAAGAATTGGGTTTTAGCCAAGCTTTCATCGTAAATATCCAAGCGGTGAGTGGTTAGATTCAACCAATCGTTGGGCATATTCACTAAAACCAGATTCAAATAGTGGCGCACGCTGTTTTCTTCCATAGTTTTCATCGTTCAAAACGGGCCGAAAGCTACGGTTATTAAATTATTTTGAAAGTGCATTAGCGCGGTTGACTTCTCATTTCTATCAACAGCTTTTCTACCCAAAGTTTGTATTGGGCACCAGAAGGATGCAGGCCATCATTGGCTACCAACACTGGCTCTTCTATGCCTCTGCGTGAGATGGGAGTGATGTCAATAAACGCAACTTTCATGGAGTCGCATACGCTTTTTGCATAGGCATTGTATTTGTCAATTTCTTCTGAGACCCATGCTCCTTCTTGCTCTTGCCCAAAGGGCGTGAAGTAATAATCTGGGATACTCAAAACAAATACCTTCTTCGGATCGCCTTGTGCAAATAAGATGGCCGTTTCTAAAAGGGTCACAAACTCTTGTTCATACTGAGAAAAGGGACGCCCTTGGTATTGATTGTTTACACCAATCAAAAGTGTTACAAAGTGAAAAGTAGATTCGAGCTCTGATGCTTTGATTGCTCGGAGAAGATTATCTGTTCGCCAGCCGGTTTGTGCGATGCTTATTGGTTCGGCCCAAGTGTCGTTATTATTAAGAGAATCGTAGAGCTGAGCATAAAACTGCTCACCGCTTGCCACCGATTCACCATAGGTATATGAATCTCCGAGGCTCAAAAACTTGCGTTTCTCTTGAGCCGCCCCATTGGATGTGAGGAAGAAAATTACGATTGCAAAAACGGTGATTCTGATCGAGTATTTAATCCACATGTTTTAGAGTTTGATTAGCGAAGAAGCAATGAACAGTATCATTCAAAAGATTACTGATGAATTCAGGTTTTAATGGACAATTGTTGAGTTTCCACTCAAAACATTGGAAAATCGCATTTTAAATTTAAGGAAATAAGCTTCCAAATATTTATAAGATAAACCTGCCATGATTATGGTGAAGATTAAACTGAGCGGTTAGATTAACCAATTGGTATGAATATCTAGCGATCGTGCTATGTACAATGTCAATACAATTCCAATAGGATGGTACATATAAAGACCATAGGAGATATTTCCTAAGTAATTAAGAATAGTGTTTTCAAAGGATATTTTAATTCGCTGGTTCACCGCGAAATTGATAATGATCAAACCGAAAAACACCGAGTAAAATTCATAATGAATATAGGGAATGTAGACTCCATTGATCATGAGTAAACCAAGCAAGCAAATTGATAGATAAAACAGGTCAGTTCGTATAATGTACTTTAAGAATTTGCTTTTTTGAAATAAGAGAATGGAGTAAAATCCACCTATTGCCATACAGTCAATGGGAAATGAATGCCAGAACGCCTTTATTTCAGTGTTATAAGGGATAATGTTTCCAAAGGGGGTTTAATAGCCAAGTAAGATCCAATAATGCCGACCATCAATAAAATTCGATGCTTCTTTATCGAATTCAGAATCACTGGCCAAACCAAATAGAATTGTTCTTCTGTTCCAATTGACCATGTATGCGAAGCGTATGGCACGACTCCAAATAATGGAATGACCAAGTTTGGTAGAAAGATGATATACAAGATTAATTTCCAAACCAAATTGGAATAAATAGCCTCTCTCCCAAAGTTAGGTAAGGTGAAAATATCGATGTATGGAAGCACAAAAAAGGCCAGAATGATTATGAAAAAATACAATGGCCATATTCTTAAAACTCTGCGCATATAGAATTTTTTTATGCTTATTTTTTTTTTAATGCATTCTCTTCGACTAGCAATAGATAGGTTATTAAAAAACCACTGAGCACGAAGAATAGAATTACACCCAGCTTTCCAATGATTTCAATGAATGGAATGGTGTCCCAATAATTCTCAATTCTAAAAAATGACTTGAATTGCTCTGCATGATGAATAAGTACCAATAATGCGGCTATAATCCTTAACCCATTCAAGTTAGAGAAGTACACTTTTTGTTTTTCTATTTGTGCTTCGTTCTTCAAAGCTTCTATGACTAACGGTTTGGCTAAGAAACGAGATGCTTTCAAACCATAAATTTCATCGTCTTCGGCTGCCAAAGTCTTGACGAAGGAAGCCAAGATGAATTTGGTTTTGAAAGATACTACTTGAATGTGTATTAATCCATGAGCAAGTATGCTTAGCCTTTGTTTTTTTGGTTCTTTATTCTTTCGTCAAATATGACCCATCTTTTGATACTATGTATGTCGTCTTTGGTGAGGTAGAAAGTGTTCCTATCATCATATCGTATTTGAATAATTGCCTAGTATTTGAATTGTATATAAAAATTCCGGCCGGGTGCCCGCTCAGGGTCAATGTTGGTGTTTCCTGTTGTGGAGAATTACTCATTAGAGCAAATCCTGATATTGATATCAAAAGTCCAATTGCTAAGGATTTCATGTCGATAGTTCCCATGTCTGTTATTTATAGTTTATTTTAAATGAAACACAACAGTTTGGCTATGAAGAGTGGTGCGAACGATATGATTTATAGCCTTTGTTGTAGAACGTTTTTTACAAGTAAAAAATAGTGTTTAAGAATGTATGCAACTAAGGAGAAGCTCACAATAGTAATCGCAAGAGAAAGGGTAATGCGAATAATTGTTGTTTTGAATTCTTTCTTTTTCTCAAGTTCAAACTTCTCTCTTATGGACTGCAGAGTTTCAGGAGAACAATTTCGAAAGCTAAGTTTTTTTCCTCCATTTGCTTTAAGAACTAATTCTTTCGAATGACGATATCTATAGTTACTGGGACGTTTTGATCTATTCGCTTTCATGCGATTAATCATATCTAGCATGTGTCCAGCACCGGGACCTCCCATTTTAAAGTATTACGATTGACTTTTCAAATGTTTCCAGATGTCTCGGCTACACCTAGTTCGGGATTTAGGAACATTTCTATCATCGCCAAGAGAATGGATATTGAGCGTAAAAAAATCAATTTTTAAGTTCAAGCCAGCATTAGCTATAGCCATTGCTAGGCTGCGTTCTTTTTTAATTTTTCAATATTTTCTAGCTCCTTTTCTTTGAGTAAGAGCTGTTCTTCGATATCGAAATCGTCTTGTAAACCCAACCAAAATTTTGCTGAATTTCCAAAGTACTTGCTTAACCTTAATGCTGTATCAGCGCTGATTCTTCTTTTTCCTTTTAGAATTTCACTGATTCGTGTCTGAGGAATAGAAAGATCTTTCGCGAGTCTATAAGAGGATATTTCTAGAGGTATGAGAAATTCTTCTTTTAGAATCACACCTGGATGGATATTGTCGAGTGTCTTCATTTCTAATGGTAATCTAGGATTTCAACTTCATGTGCATTTCCATCTTTCCACCTAAAAATTACTCTCCATTGTCTATTGATTCTAATGGAGTAAAATCCTTTTAAGTCTCCAGATAGCTTTTCAAGATGATTTGCAGGCGGGATTCTTAAATCTTCAATATCAAATGAGTTATTGATCATTCTTAGTTTCCGCCTTCCGATCTTTTGAGCTTCTAAGGGTAACTTTTTAGATCTCTCTCCAATCCAAATTTTTTCAGTTTCCTTTGAGCCAAATGATTTTATCATGCTATCGTCTTACAATACTAACGTCAAAAGTAAGTAAAGGTTGGGGATAATTTTTATTTTTTAAATGTAGCCTAACTGCTTATAGCGCTAACAAAGTTGTCGTTTAACGGATTTATACTCCCTTTTCTCTTTGTATTCTTGTTGTTTTTAATCCGTGGTCATTCATCCCCTCGTTAGTGCGTTGGCTAAAATAGAAAAAGTGCTCCTACAAATGAATGTAAAAGCACTTTCTAATTTATTGTGGGCAAGATGTTTACCCCGCAATCAACGCGTTCAATGTTGCGCTGGGGCGCATGGCTTCGGCAGCCAAATCATCGTTAGCGTGGTAATATCCACCAATGTTCATGGCTTTGCCTTGTGCGCCATTGAGCTCAGCTACCACCTTGCTTTCATTGGCTTTTAATGCATTGGCTAATGTTGTAAATTCTGCTTTTAATGCCGCATCGTTGTCTTGAGCAGCAAGTGCTTCTGCCCAATACATCGCCAAGTAAAAATGGCTGCCTCGGTTGTCTAACTCGCCCACCTTGCGCGATGGAGATTTGTCGTTCAGCAAGAACTTGCTCGTGGCTTCGTCCAAAGTTTCGCCCAATACTATGGCTTTTGGGTTTTTATAGGCATTGCCCAAGTGCTCCAAAGAAACTGCTAAGGCCAAGAACTCACCCAACGAGTCCCAGCGCAAATGGTTTTCTTCCATGAACTGCTGGACGTGCTTTGGGGCAGAGCCTCCAGCGCCAGTTTCAAACAAGCCACCGCCATTCATCAACGGCACAATGGAAAGCATTTTTGCACTGGTGCCTACTTCAAGAATAGGGAAGAGGTCGGTCAAATAGTCGCGCAAAACATTGCCCGTTACCGAAATGGTATCTTGCCCCTGCGCTATGCGCTGGCACGAAAACTCTGTGGCATCAACCGGAGTCATAATTCGGATGTCTAAACCTTTGGTGTCATGATCGGCCAAGTAAGTCTTTACTTTTTTGATGATTTCAGCATCGTGCGCACGCTGTTCGTCCAACCAAAAAATGGCAGGATTTCCCGTAGCCTTTGCCCTGTTCACCGCAAGCTTTACCCAGTCTTGAATGGGCGCATCTTTCGTTTGGCACATTCTCCAAATGTCACCGGCTTCTACATGGTGTTCCATCAAAATGTTTCCCGATTCATCGCTCACCTTCACGGTTCCGTTTCCAGAAATTTCGAAGGTTTTATCATGAGAGCCATATTCTTCGGCTTTCTGCGCCATCAAGCCTACGTTTGATACGCTTCCCATGGTAGTAGGATCAAACGCCCCGTGCTTTTTACAGAAATCAATCGTAGCTTGATATACGCCCGCATAACATCTATCTGGAATAATGGCTTTGGTATCTTGTGCCTTGCCCAGTTTGTTCCACATCTGCCCTGAAGTGCGAATCATAGCGGGCATTGAAGCATCAATGATCACATCACTGGGTACGTGCAAGTTGGTAATTCCATGGTCAGAATTCACCATGGCTAAATCTGGCCCAGTGGCATAGGCCGCATCAATATCGTTCATGATTTCGTTGCGCTTGGCCTCGGGTAGGTCTTTGATATCGTTCATCAAATTGCCCAAACCGTTGTTGGGGTTGAATCCAATTTCATCGAATGTTTCAGCGTGTTTCTCAAATACATCACTGAAATATGCTTTTACGGCATGTCCAAAAATGATAGGATCTGAAACTTTCATCATGGTGGCCTTCAAGTGCACAGAAAACAAAACGCCTTTTTGCTTTGCGTCTTCTTTTTGTTCCGCCAAAAATTGCGTCAACGCCTTTTTGCTCATCACCGATGCGTCAATGATTTCTCCTGCGCGAAGTGGGGTGGAAGCTTTTAAAACCTTGCTGCTGCCATCGTTTCCAATGAATTCAATCTTTACACTGGTAGGCTTGCTCACACATACCGATTTCTCACTTCCGTAAAAATCGCCTTCTGCCATGCTGGCCACGTGGGTTTTAGAATCGGCACTCCAAGCACCCATTTTATGGGGGTTTTTCCGCGCGTATTCTTTCACTGCTTTTGGTGCTCTACGGTCAGAGTTTCCTTCCCTCAACACCGGATTTACTGCGCTACCTTTTATCTTGTCATACCTTGCTTTGGCATCTTTTTCGGCCTCAGTTGAAGGCTCGTCTGTATAATTAGGAATATTGAATCCCTGGACTTGCAATTCTTTAATGGCGGCTTTGAGCTGTGGAATTGACGCGCTGATGTTGGGTAGTTTTATAATGTTGGCTTCAGGAGTTTTTGCCAATTCGCCCAAGAGCGCCAGCGCATCTTCTACTTTTTGATCGGCAGTCAGTCGATCAGGAAATGCTGCGAGAATCCTACCTGCCAGCGAGATGTCTTTGGTTTCAATTTCAATTCCTGAAGATTTCACAAAGCGCTTTACAATGGGTAAAAAAGAAACTGTTGCCAATGCTGGCGCCTCATCGGTCTTCGTGTAAATGATGCTTGGGTTGATAGTGCTCATGTATTATTGGGTCAATATTCGTTATAAAAAAGAGGAGCAAAGTTAGACTTCTGCTCCCCTTCATGAAATGCGCTTTGATGATTTAGGTCATCAATGAAAATGAAGTTTAGTATCCGAACACTTCATTCAATGAAAGTTCTTTCACTGGACCTAATTTCTTGAGAGCTTCAAAATCAGTTTCACTCTTCTTTCCAATCATTACATATGTATAGGTTTTACCCTTGATGTTTTGATCAAAGAATGATTGAAGCGACTCGAACGTTGCGCCTTCAAGCTGAGGATAGATTTTTTCATTGAGGTCGTAATCAACTCCGAGTTTTTGAGCGCGCTCATAACTCCAAAGAATACTGCTTCCAGTAGTTCTATTGGTTTCAATTTGCTTCATGGCACTCAATTTTGCACCTTCAAATTGATTGTCAGCGCGAGGAATGTTGCTCATCAAATCAAACAGCGCGTTGGTTGCATCGCCCAGCTTGTTTGCTTGCGTACCAATATAGCCCCTTACATAATTGTGCTGGTCAGGTTCGCTTGGTGTAGAGAATCCAGCATAAGCGGAATAGGCCAAGGCTTTCGATTCTCTGATTTCTTGGAAGACAATGGATGAAAGTCCGCCACCGAAATATTCATTGAAAATGCGTGAAGCAGGCAAGATGCTCTCATCGAACGTGCTTCCTCTGTGATACATCATCAATTCAGTTTGCACCATGTCATACTCGCAGAAGTAAACCACATTCTTATCCGTTGCCAATTCTGGGTATTCTTTTTCTTCTGGCAAAGCCATTAAGGTTTCTGGCATTTTATGGTTGGCTTCCAACACACTGCTCACCGCTTTGATATCTTGAGGGCCATAATATAAAATGCGGTGCTCATAGCTGGTGAGTTGATGCAAAAGATCCGTCAATTCGTTCGGGTCAATTGCCTTTAATTCTTCGGCACTTAAAACATCGTTGAAAGGATTCTCGGGCCCATATTTTGCATAGTCGGCCATTCCTCTAAATAAGATTTGACCTTTATCCAGCTTTCTGTCCGCACGTTTCTTCAATTCACCCATCACCATTTCTTGGTAGCTGTTCTGGTCAGCCACCACGGATGACAAAATCTTTTCGAACAGCTTCACACCTTCTTCAAAGGTTTCTTCCAATCCGGTGAGGGTGATGTATGACTTATCGTTCGATGTATATACGTCAAAGCTTACACCCAACTTAAACAATTCCTTTTGCACTTCGGCTGGCGAAAGCTCATCGGTGCCGAGATAAGGAAGGTAATCAACTGCCAAAGCCACTTTTTTGCTATGATTTTTGCCCATATCCAGCAAATAATTCATCGAAAACAATTCGTTCATTTCATTCTTCACATATAGCAACGGAACCTTGTTTCCAATGCTTGTTTTTTGAATGGCAGAGGCATAATCAATGAACTGTGGCTCCAATCGCATAGACTCCATCGTGTCGATCATGGTAAAGAAAGCTGAACTTTCTTCCCTGTTGATTTCAACCGGAGTGATTTGGGGCTTGTCAACCTTGTGGATGTCTTTTTCTCCGATGCGCTTGTTTACAGCGACATAGTTGTCATTGAAATTCTCTTTGGTCCAAGCAATGAGTTCATCCTTGGTGACCTTGGCCATGTTGTCATATTTCATCACCACATCCTTCCAATCTTCATTCAGAATGAATGCATCTGAAATGATGTATGCTCTGATCCAATTGGCTTCCATTTGGCTCATCAAGTCTTTTTTCTTAGAGCGCACTACCGCATCGATCATCCAATCTTCGAAATTTCCGTTTTTCACGCTGTCCAACTGCGCAAGAAGCAATTCCCTTACTTCTTCTAGTTGTTGACCGTTTCGGGCGTATCCAGTCAGCATGAACCATGAATAGTCTTCATTCACCGAAGGCGAAGAATACGCACGAAGTACTTTTTGCTTTTGGTTCAAATTGAGGTCGATCAAACCAGCATTTCCGTTGCTCAAAACACCATCTAAAAGCTCTGCATACATGGCATCTTTTGTATGTACACCACCTAAACGGAACGATACCATTTCAAATTCAGCTTCGCTTCCCATCACATCGGCAATCACGGGCTCGGTGATAGGTTCTTCCGTTGGCATGGTCATCGTTTCTAATGGTTTAGATTCCATTCCGCCAAAGTGCTTGTCAATCATTTCAATCGTTTGATCGGGATCAAGGTCACCTGCTAGGATGATGGCCATGTTATTGGGAACGTACCTCCTGTTAAAGTAGTCATGGATTTTCTCCATGCTTGGGCTTTTCAAATGCTCACCCGTTCCGATGGTTGTTTGTTGACCGTATGGATGGTTTGGGAAGAGCAATTCGAGCGATTTGTAATATCCTTGTCTTCTATCGCTGTCTTGTCCGCGGTTAAACTCTTCATACACGGCTTCCAATTCAGTGTGGAAAAGGCGAAGCACCAATTCGCTGAATCGCTCCGATTCAATGGTAAGCCATTTTTCTAATTCGGTGCTGGGAATATCATTGATGTAAACGGTGCGTTCATTGCTGGTATAAGCATTGGTGCCCTGGGCACCCAATCCGCTGATCATCTTGTCGTATTCGTTGGTGGCAACGAAAGTTGCGGCAATTTGTGAAAGACTGTCGATCTTCCCGTAAATCACCTTTCGCGCATCCATATCTTCGGTATTGTGGTGCTCCTCATAGAGGTCAGAAATCATTTGCAAGTATTTCTTTTCTTCTTCCCAATTCAGTGATCCAATACTTGAAGTGCCTTTAAAAAGCATGTGCTCAAGGTAATGAGCCAAGCCTGCAGCGTCAGCAGGGTCTTGCTTACTACCTGTTCTCACAGCAATATTGGTTTGGATGCGCGGCTCAGCGTGATTTTCAGATATATACACTTTCAACCCATTATCCAAGGTGTAAATGCGCAGACCGAAGGGATCATTCTCTACGGTTTCGTAGGTATATTTAGAAGTTTCTGCTGCCGATTCTTGAGTTGAATTCGAACAAGAAGTGAAGGCAATGGATGCAATGCCAAGCACTAAAATGAGTGATTTAAAATTCATGTTTAAAATTGGATTAGTGAGCAATATCAAGGTCTAAGTCCTGCTTAAGTTTCCGCAATGCAGGATTTTGACCGGCTAAATATTCAAATTTATCTTGAGCTGTAAAAAGTTTAGTTTCATGTTGGGTCTCCTGAACTAAAGTTTTTAGTCCGAGGGATGAGTTGTGGGTGGTGTTGCGCAATCGCATCAGCACATCGGCACTGTGCTGCACAAATTCCTCTTGATCCACTTC
>Ga0255779_1002692_pt1 | contig 18515 bp, 30 predicted proteins | sample 011ome_21_FD_179977 | JGI IMG/M metagenome (GOLD analysis project Ga0255779, IMG submission 179977) | Coastal salt marsh microbial communities from the Groves Creek Marsh, Skidaway Island, Georgia - 011508AT metaG (version 2) | ecosystem: Environmental > Aquatic > Marine > Intertidal zone > Salt...
ATATTCAACATTAGTTTGGAACGATAATTGAACTATTCTCAGTAACCAATACTTATTATTATGAGAAAACTATTATTTTTACTTCCAATTTTATTATTAACAGCATGTAGTTCTTTGGATTTCCAAATCAGAACGTTACATACTGCTAATATGTACGATGGTATTTATTACAATACTCCTACTCGTGTCAATTCTAACTTTATCTTTTTCCAACCCAATTATTACAATGATTTTTGGTGGAATTACTCTCAAACTTTTCCATTAAATTGGAACCACTTTAGTAGTTTTGGTCTTACCTATAATTGGAGATACAATCGTTGGAACTCAAACCAATGGTTACTTAATCCATATTACGACCAATTTAGAATCGCACCACTTTATACTCCAACCATCATTAGAAATCGTGGCAGAAGAAGTAATACTCGTGTTTCTATACCAAGAACACCTATCAGAGTAAATCAATCTGTAATTCGTAGTGTAAATACTCGTAATACTCGTAGTGAGAGAGTTCGTAGTAATTCTAACATAAGAACCCCACAACCTAATAGAAACGTTCGGAGAACTCAACTGAGAACCCCACAACCAATTCGTAGAGTTCAACCACAAAGAACTCAAGTTAGACAGGTTCAACCTAAACAAGTTCAGAGACGGGTAATCCAACAAACCCAACCAACTCGTAGAACTTCAAATGTGGTAATAAAAAATAAACGAAATCAGTAGTTTCCTATATTTATATACAAATAGGAAATAATTATGCCTTCAAAATCGAAACAACAACAAAAATTCATGGGTATGGTTCATGCACTTCAAAAAGGTGATATGAAACCATCTGATGCTTCACCTGAATTAAAAAAGGTAGCTAAATCCATGGATTCTAAAGATGCTAAAGATTTTGCATCTACTTCTCACAAAGGTTTACCAAAAAAGGTAAAACAAGAAATCGTTAAAAAACTCAAAGAACTAAACGAATCAGTAAAACAATCTGATTATATAAATGGTCTTAAAGATTTACAAAAAGCAGTAAAATCTGAAAAAGGTCCATTTAAAGGAAATAATGGTGGCCACGTGGCTAAGTCGTATTATGAGAACGCCCTTAAAATGGGAATGGATAATAAATTCATTGATAATCTAACTCGTAAACGAATAAATGCATATAATAAAAAGGCTTTTAGTTTAAGTGGTGGTTCACTCCACACTGCTGTTGTTGGTGGTATTGATTTAATATTAAAGAATATAAATGAGTACGCTAATAAAATGGGTACCAACACTATGGGTGGAGATTCAATACCTTCAGCTAAAAAAGGTGGTCTAAGAGATTTTGATGGATACGATAATGTAGATTATAATAAAGATATGCCAATGGATGAGGCATCATCTGCAGATGCATACAAAATATCAAGAATGTTAGGTACTGCTCAACAATCTACCCAAGATTTTATTGATGATAATAAAATCGATGTAAAAAAATTAGAATCATATATTAAAAAGTTATCACCTTCCAAAAAGATTATAATTAAAGATATTGTAAATGGAAGTACTGATAAACGATTAAGTACTATCAAAAAAGGACTTATCAAACAAGTAAAAGAATCAATTAAAGAAAACTTCCCATCTAATTGGTTACAAGGTAGAGTTTCAGATTATCATACTAAAAAGGGTACTACTAAACGTGATGATTACGATGATACTAACTTCAATACTAAACATTCAGGCCAAGAAGATTTAGAGGAATCCTTTGATAATATTGAATACTTGAAACTTCTAAATAAGGCATTCAGTACCATGCCAGGTTCTCCTAAACAAAAGGAAATCATTAAGAAGATAAACGTAATCAGAAAATCAGGAGGAATGAAACCTTTGAAAGAAGGTGATTTAGAAGATTCAATTCACCAAGTTAAAAAGTTTGATAAACCTAAAGATGAAAAACTCTTAACTATAAAGGTAATCAACAAACTTAAAGATAAGAGAAACAAATCAAAATCAACATCTAATAAAGAAAAGTTACAACAGATGATTGATAAGATTGAGGGCGAGTATAAAAAAGGTAAGTACATTAAAGAGTATGGAGCAATCTCCCACGGATATCACTTACAACCTTCTCAAGAAGATAAGTTAGATGGTACACCTGAAGATAAAATGGCAATTGATGAGGTAGGTGTATTCCCAATTAGAGCATTCTTATCAGATTTAATTCCTGGTAGTATAATCAACACTACAACCCCAAAAGATAAAGAACGATTAAAATCAACAATAAAAGATTTAATATTTACATTAAATAAGTTTTGGAAACAACATGATATACCTTACCGAGTAAGGGAAAAATAGGATTAAGATTATGGCAATAGTACCAAAAGGGGTGATAGTACACTCAATGGCAGAATATTTAAAGATGCCGGAAGGACCGATGAAAGCATCGGATTTCATTAAATCAGTAAAACTTTCAGTACATGGATATATTCATCCAGATGGAACTTACGAAAAACAAGTAGAAACACCAGGTAAAGCATTCCACGCTGGTAAATCTAAGTTTGGAGATTTAGAGAACCTAAACTCACATTTCTTAGGATTTGAATTACTTGTACCAGGAGAACACGATTTCGGTACATTTAGTAAGGCAATTGAAACACCAGGTACATATACTGAAGCTCAGTTTAATACTGCAGTAGAAGTTACTAAATGGTGGATGAAGGAATACAACATACCAGTTGAAGCAGTGGTAAGACACTCTGATGTAAGTGGTGATGATATTCGTGGTAAAGGAAAAGGTAAAACAGACCCAGGTAGTGCATTCGAATGGAATAGATTTAAGGACGCAATATCATAATTAAAAATATATGAAATTAGAAGTTTTAAGAATCAGTTCTCAATCAGATTCCACTAATGGAATTTTGTTTGATACTACCAATGGTAGAAAGTTTTTGGCCTATACATTAGAAGATGAGTATCGTGAAACCAAAGTAAAGGGTGAAACGAGAATTCCTGCAGGTACCTATAAAATAAAACTTCGTAAAGAAGGTGGATTTCATGGTAGATATACTACCAAGTATGGTGTCATACACAAGGGTATGTTACATGTACAAGATGTACCAGGATTTGATTACATTCTTATTCACACAGGTAATACAGATGAACATACAGATGGATGTTTGTTAGTAGGAAATACTCAAACCGAAAACATTGGTACTAAAGATGGATTCATCGGAGCATCAGTCGATGCATATAAAAGAATCTATCCACCAATTGCAAGTGCATTGGAAAATGGTGAAGATGTTGAAATTAATTATGTAGATTTTGATACACCTTAAATTAAGTTAAAATTGAGTAATAATTCATTGAATATTAACTTAGTTAATAACGGGTTTACAACATTTAATTTAAAGGATTATAATGTAGATTTATATAATAAATTAAGAGAAAATATTTTATATAAAAAAACAAGTAATGTATTAGATGTATATTTATGTAATTTTTTCTTTTGTGCAACAATACCAATTACTGTCTATCAATTTTTTGAAAAAATAGAGAAAATATTTTTAGATATAGATTACGATATAACACACCAAGATTATTTAAGACAAAAAGAAGTTGCACTCAAACAAAGTTATACAGGTAATGAGTATTATATTAGAATGGCATTTCCATCAAATGATTTATCTATATTAAAACAAATAAAAGAAATAATATTCTCTAATTTTGAATTCAATCAAGACCAATCCTGGTTTGAAAGTGGTCCATTTGTACCCAATGAATTAAATACTAGCAATTTTCAAGAAAGTATTAAACATATTATTCATACAATATTACAGAATCATTATCCAGATAACATATCAAGATACTTTGAAAAAAATAACTATGTAACAAAGATAAGCTGTTTTCCAAAACAATCTTGGATACTACCACATAGAGATGGTGAAAATGACGAAAGACTTGCAGTAATATTAATTTATTTAAACGATGATTGGAAACCAGAATATGGTGGTCAATTGGTTTTAGAAAAAAATACATTAGTTCAACCAGAATTTGGAAATGTTGCTATATTAGATTTTACAAAAAATAATGTACATCATGAGGTATTAGAAGTACTTGATGATAAATTTAGATACGCATTTATATCTTTTTTAGATATACGTAATATGTAATCAAAAAAACACTATACTTATAATAAACGTTACACAAATATAAACAGTTATATCATTATGAATTATATAAGGAGAAATTGGATGGCTTTCAAAGACATTTTTAAAGACGAAAACGATATCAACGAAAAATCAGTAGTTGGTTTCGCATCATTTGCCGTAATGACATTATTTGCATTGGCAGATTTAGCAACTGGTTATTTTGGTACTGATTTAGTTATAAACGAATTTATTTATAACTCATTCGTTATCATTACACTTGGTTCATTTGGAATCGGTGAAGCTGGTAAGATATTCGGTAAAAAAGAATAGTAAAATTACATACTAAAAGAAGAACCTCACCCACGTGGGGTTTTTCTATTTTAATATATTTATAAGAAATTAATACGAATAAAACCCAAAATAAAGTTATGGTATATTGGTTTACAGGCCAACCGGCACATGGAAAAACAGTATTAGGAAAGAAACTACATAAATTCCTAAAAACAGAAAAACGTAATTGGAGACGAGATGTTTTTCATTTAGATGGTGATGATTTAAGAGAACTAACTATTAATAAAGATTATTCACCTGAAGGTAGGATTAACAATATCAGAAACGCCCAAATGATTGTAGAGTATCTACATAACAATGGTTGTGATGTTGTCGTATCTCTTGTAGCACCATATCGTTGGTTGAGAGAAGAATTTAAAGAAAGAATTGGATTTGAGAATTTTCAAGAATTTTATATTCATTGCTCAGAACCAAGAGAAAGAGACCACTTTCATGCTAAAGATTATGAAGCACCTGAAGTGGAGTTTATCGATGTGGATACTACTAAAGATTCACCCGAACAATCTTTTTCAAAAATTATCAATCACCTTACAAAACTAAATAAGTTATAATGGCAAATATCAAAGCAAAAGCAGATAAAGAAAGTTCATCAACTGAAAAAAAGTATTCATTCTTCGCAGGAAGATGGCAACCATTACATCCTGGTCATTTATGGTTAATCAACGAAAGGTTAAAAGAAGGATATAATGTTTGGTTAGGAATCAGAGATGTAAAACCAGATGAAAAGAATCCATGGACTGCGGAACAGATTTTGGAGATGGTAAAGGAAGGTGAGTTAAAAGAACTCATTGAAGAAGGTAAAGTTCTACCAACTATCATACCAGATATTGAATCAATCAACTATGGTCGTGGTGTTGGTTATGATATTATAGAACACGTACCACCAACGGAAATCGGTGAAATTTCTGCTACATCCATAAGAGAGCAGATGAAAAAAGATGGTAAGTTATGATAAAATATTATTCATCTTTTTTAGATAAATATGAATGTCATGAATTAATTAATTTATATAATAATTCTGATAATGATTATTGGGAAGATACTATATATACTTTTTATAGTATAAATTTAAAAAAAATGAATATAACTTTATCTAAATTTAGTAATTTTGACTTTGATAGATTTCGAGTACAAATGGTTGATGAAAGTGTAAATCAAGTTGAAAGATTCCACACCCATAGAATACCCTTCTCAATCATTGTATTTTTAAATGATGATTTTGATGGTGGTGAACTTATTTTTGGTGATAAAAATCGTAATCCTAAAATAAGTTATACTCCAAAAATGGGTGACATGTTATATTTTACTGGAGACGAACCACATAAAGTTAATAATTGTATCGGTAAACGATACACATTAGTTGGGTTTATTAAAAACGACCCTTTAAATATTATGCAAACAAATGGTATCATATAAACGACATATTGCCAAAACAATCTCGTGGAGAGTTATTGGTACACTTGATACAATAGTACTGTCAGGTGTAATAACTGGTAGTTGGTCAACTGGACTTGCTATTGGTGGGGTGGAAGTAATTACTAAAATGGTTTTATATTTTTTACATGAGCGAGTGTGGTATAAATTCTCTAACTTTGGAGTAAAATCAAAAAAGTAAAGGAAACCCTATCAAAAAGTTTTAATACACTATACTTATACTAAACAAGATTAGTATGGAAAATAAAGACGAGAAGTTTTTCCCCAACTTTGACCCCACGAATGACTTATCCCAAGCAGGTAAGAAACGAAGAATGAAACGTGGGTTAGGGGCCCAACCTCTGATGGAATCTGAAATAAAGGATGCACAAAAGAAATCACGTTCAGCTATGGAAGCTGCAAGATTATTAGGAGTATCTTACAACACATATAAAAAATACGCCAAGAGTTATGGTATCTTTGAAGATTTAAAGAACCCTGACGGTAATGGAATCAAAAAAGGATACAACCTCAAACGTGGTAAGTATTCTCTTGATGATATCCTTAAAGGCAAATACCCAGAGTATCCAATATGGAAACTCAAACAAAGACTACTTCATAATGGGTATATGTTAGAAAAATGTAACAATTGTGGTTTTGAGGAAAAAAGATTGATTGATGGTAAAGTTCCATTGGTCTTAGATTTTTTAGATGGTGATAGAAAAAACCACTTGTACGAAAATCTTCGTATGTTATGTTTCAATTGTTCGTTTTTAATTAATGGCAACCTTACTGGTCCACGTAAAGAATTTGAGTATTAATTTGTATAATCGAAAACTTATTCGTATCTTTGTATAAAGAAATTAAACTATGAGTTATATAATTGGAAAAGCATGTGAAGGTACGTGTGATACTGCATGTGTAGATGTTTGTCCTGTGGATTGTATTCACGGCCCAATTGATATTAATGGTATGGGTAGAGAGGTAGAAGGAATGACCGAAGCCGAATTAGAAGGAATGATGTTATACATCAACCCAGCTGAATGTATTGATTGTGGTGCATGTTTACCTGAATGTCCAGTAAAAGCTATAGCAGAATCAGAGAAAGATGCAATTGAAATGGATGGAACTGATGAGTATGTTAAAAGAAATTATGAATTTTTTAACCAAACTTGGAACGGATGATAATTTATTCAAATGGGTGTTCGCATACTGCTGCAACGATTGATTATGATATCTATTACATTGATATTTTAGCTAAAGTATTAAATAATAAACCATCATATGAATGGGTTAATCCAACCGAGGGGCACTATAATACTTTTAAAAATGTAGATTTCAATTCCCTTTCAAAAAATAAAAACTATTTATTAAAACACGCAGAACATGGTAAATCAAATGATTTAATATTTTTTGAAACTTACAATATGGTAATAGATTCTATTAGATGTAATAATAAAATAGATTATGCAATTATACAATTTTCAGGGGTAAATAGACGATTGCAGACAATACCAGATGTAGATAAAGATGTTAAATTAATTCACGTAAATCCACATGATAATTCACATCTTGGTGTTAAATTAGAACCATTCGCATCTGAACAAAGTTTACAATACCTACTAATTTTACAAGAATTATTTAAAACTCACAATATTCCTTATGTATTTATACCATATATGGAGTTTGATAACAATGTTCTTGAACTTACTGATAAATTGCATTTAATTGATACCACACGTTTAACATGTTCTTTATATGATGGTCACCGAACTGATTTTAGAAAACGAGGCTATTGTAGAGATGCTGCAGGCCACCCTAATTACCGAGGATATTATGAATTGGCAATGAAGTGCTTAGATATTTTAAACAAAAAAGGGATTAAGCCAGTTGAAGTATATTATTCAAAAGAAAAAAGAATGTTTGATGATGATTTAGCTGAAAAACAAGACTTTGTAAAACTATTTTCTAAAAATTTAGGAGATGGGACTTCTGATGAAATAGAAAAATGTAAAACTCCAATAATTTAAAAAATGATAGTTTACTCCAATGGATGTTCACACACACGTGGTGCATGTAGAAACCGTTATGAGGATAGTTATGTTTATATCTTTTTATCAAGTTTAGTTGGTAAAAATAATTTTGTATCAATCAATAAAGGATTTGATGACATACACTTTAACAACCCAAATCTATATAAAAATTTAGAACCTAATATTCATTATAATATCTTTGATGCAGACTATGGTAAATCAAATGATAAAATATTATATGAAACCTATAATCAAGTTCTAAGTGCAGTCCAAGAAGGAGTTCAAATTGATTACGCCATAATTCAGTTAAGTGGTGTTAATCGTAGAATGCATTGGGATATGTATGGTAATTTGATTAATGTAAATCTACATAATAATGTAGAACTTGGTCCAAAATTTGAACCTACGGCAACACACCATTCAATTCAACAGATTATAATTTTACAGAATTTATTTCAAAAATATAATATTGAATATGTTTTTATTCCATATATGGAGTTTGATTCAGTTTCTTTATCAAAAAATCCATATCTGAATATGATTGATTTTTCAAGATTTACAACTAATCTAAATGAAGGACATCGAAACGATTTTAGAAAAAAACTATGGGTATGTGATACACATGGTCACCCCAATTATATTGCAAACTATTATTTAGCAAATAAAGTATTAGAATTATTTAATTATGATGATTGTTTAATGGGATTTTGGGATTATTTTAGTGATACTGATGTTGCTTTTTTTAATGCAGAATCCACCTTTATTAAAAAACACTATAATAAATTGGGTGATGCAACATCTGAAATAATAAAAAAATTAAAAAATTAATAAAAAAATTTGGAATAAGAGATATATTTTCGTATCTTTGTATCAACAAATAATATATATAAATATAAAACACAAATTATGAGTAAATTTTTCGAGGTTACAGTAGAGGTTGTAGTAGCACAACTTAAAAATGGTAAAGACAAAAAGAACAAAGAAATCTATTTAGTAGATGCAATGTCAGTAACAGAAGCAGAATCAAGAGTTATCAAAGACTTTGAGGAAAGTGGAATTCAGTTAGATTACAAAGTTGCATCGGCAAAAGAAAGTAGAGTACTTCGTGTAATTGAATAATGGCAAAAGAAATTCAAATAAAAGAAGAAGAAGTAAAGACAAGAGTAGCAAAGAGATTTCCACCAGGTGATAGATGGTCACCGGTGGATAACTCTACTGTTGTTTTAGAATCTCTAACCGATGTGTTAGAGTATGTGTATCAGAAACAAGGGAAAACTCAGTTTTTTATGGATGCACGTGAAGGGTATGTCTACATAGTAGATAAAGAAGAAGTTATAATCGAGCCTGAACCAGAACGTAAATGGAGTTTGTACGGTGAAGATTAAAATTAGAAAAATAGTATTAACTATTGCATTTATTTATGCAAGTTTATTTCCAAAGTCTGGTTTAATATACCAAGAAAAAACTGTGGAAGAGATGGAAGATTCGGGTGAGATTCACCTTGGAATATAGGTTTATTGGAATCTTATATATTTATAATAAACACAATTAATTTAAAAGACAAAAATTATGAAATTATTTTTAATCGTTCTTGGATTGTTGGTAATAGCAGCCGGAGCAGTTTACATTGCAACTAAATTCTTCAAAAAATTTAAAGATGATGATAATGATGGTATTCCTGATGTTATCGAAGATAAGGTAGATGATGTAAAAGAAGATGTAAAGAAAACAGTTAAGACTGTTAAAACTCGTGTAAAGAGAGTTAAAGAGGAATTGGGAGATGTATCTGATACATTAAGAGATGTAGTTGACCAATCTAAAGATGTAGTATCAGCAGCTAAAGGTGGAGCTAGAAAAGGTAGAAAACCAGCAGCAAAGAAAACTACAACAGCTAAGAAACCAGTTGCTAAGAAAACAACTGCTAAGAAACCTGCAACTCCTAAAAAGAAATAATTATGGGAACATTAGGAACAATACTATTAATTGTAATAGGAATTGGTGTAATCGTTTTTGGTATCTCTAAGTATATCAAAAGTAAAAGTACACCCGTAGTAAAGGCAAAAGTTGTTAAAAAGAGTGTTGTTAAAAAAGAGTATCCAAAAGAAGATACAAAAGACAAGGCGATTAAAAAATACAAAGCCTCTAAGAAAAACTAAATAAGGAATATTACTTTGAGTTTAAAATCATTACTTACCGAAACTGTGGTACTTGATTCTATGTTCGATATTGAACAAGAATTAATGTCAATTAAAGAATCAATAATGGAACAAATGATTACCGAGGGTGTTGATGACCCTGGTATTCTAAAATGTGTATTCATGGCCGGAGGACCTGGTAGTGGTAAATCATTTACCGCAATGGAAATCTTCGGTATCGATAAAAAAACCAAAGCATCATTCTCACATTCAGGTTTAAAAACAGTAAACTCTGATACCTCATTTGAAAAAGGAATGAAAGATAACGGAATCAATCCTAAAGATTTGGCCCGCATTGAAAAAGAAGATGCTGAACTTTGGGATAAGATTACAGGAAGTGGTCCTAATACAATTCGTTCAAAGGCAAAAGAAATAACCAAAAAACAGAAAGCATTTTATGAAGCTGGTAGATTGGGTATGATAATTGATGGTACTGGTCACGACTTTGGTAAGATTAAAAAGAACAAAGACAGAGCAGAATCATTAGGATATGATTGTTACATGGTCTTTGTAAACACTTCATTAGAAGTTGCACAAGAACGTAACAAGAATAGAGATAGAGTATTACCTGAAGATTTATTAAATAAATCATGGAACGATGTTCAAAGTAACTTAGGTAAATTCCAAGGTCTATTTAGTGGTAATATCACAATCGTAGATAATACCGTCTACAAACCAATCGATAAACAAGTTCAGAAAGCAATAGATGCATTCATTAGAAAACCTATCTACAATAGAATTGGTAAGAAGTGGATGCAAACTGCAAGGGCTTTAAAGAACGCAAACCTAATTAAAAAATAATTACGTTTTTTTCAATAAGTTTATATTTAATCACATATAATCACCATACTATATGTGATTTTATATTTAAAAACATATACGACTAGCACATATGAAAAACTTAACAGAAGAAATAGGGAGAATCTGTAACTTATTAGAGGATGCCCATGAAGAGCAAGATTGGAAACTTGTTCAAAAAATGATACATGCACTTGATGATGTTTATACTTCATTGGATAGACAAGAAAGTGGATACCATTACGAAGATTAATTAACAACAAATGATTATACCAGTAGATATAAAACCTCCAAAGAAAGTTGAAAAGGTTTGGGGATATGAATTATGGATACACAATGACTCAGATTATTGTGGTAAGTTATTAGTATTCACAAAACAAGGTAATAAATTCTCCATGCACTACCACCTAAAGAAAAAGGAAACTTGGTACGTACAAGAAGGGGGATTTGATTTTCATTGGATAGATGTTGAAAATGGTAAAAGAAAAAGAAAGATTATAAAAGAGGGGGATTCTGTTTTAATTGAAAGAGGTCAACCCCATCAACTTACTGCACTTACTGATAATTCTACTATTGTAGAGGTAAGTACTGAACATTTCGATGAGGATTCGTATAGAATATACAGAGATTCTCCCAGCGATTTAATAGATTAACATGAGTTATACACATATACATTTACCTGAACTAAATATTTTGAAGAAATCACTTTCAGAAAATTTAAATCAAATAAAATATTATGCTAAATATGGTGCCTACATGGGACCAACAGAATCAGTAACCTATTTAAATCAAAAAATAAATGAGTACCTCGTCAATTCCAAGAGTTAAAAAACAATTCGATTCTACTTACAACAAACCACATAAGAAAGAATTGCTCTTAGAGCAAGGATGGAAATATGTTGGTGAAAATGATGGTGAACCTATTTTCGAATATCTTGTTTACTAAAATTTTAACAAAACTTTAACACTTTTTATTTTCATAACTCACTTATTTATCGTATATTTACTATGTAAATGATTAATAACTGAGATATGAGTAAATACAACAATTCTTCTTACTGGCTTAAAGATTGGGAAACCGAGGACATCGTAGTTGAGACTATGACTGACATGGAAAAGAAATCCCATGATGTGTATAAACTGGCAGCTGCCAAGAGAGCCATTTCAAATTTCGTAAACATTGTAACCAACGATTCAATTCCGGTTAGATTCAATACACGTGGTAATTCCTATACTGATGGTAAAACCGTAGTAATTGGAGCTAGTGTAGTTGAACCTAAAGATTTTGATGTAGCTGTTGGATTGGCACTACACGAAGGTTCTCATATCAAGTTATCAGACTTCAATTTACTTGCTGACATCTCCACTCTCGTACCTTCTGAGATTAAAGATAGTTCTATTAAGAAAGGTATTTTAAATCCCTTAGAAACGATTAAAAACCTTTGGAACTATGTTGAGGATAGAAGAATTGATTCTTATGTATTCAACTCTGCACCCGGTTATAGAGATTATTACCGAGCAATGTACGATAAGTACTTCAACGATGCTTTAATCGATAAGGCACTCTTATCTGATGAGTACACTACTGAAGATGTAGATTCTTACATGTTCAGAATTATCAACCTACATAATAAGAATACCCAACTTTCAACTCTCAAAGGTTTAAAGGAAATTTATTCATTGGTTGGATTGAATACTATCGATAGGTTAAAAAACTCATTAGATACTTTCAATGTGGCTCTTGAAATGTTTGAAGTGATTCTAAAATCATTACCACCTGCTGAAGATACTAATCAAGATGATTCCAAAGATGATTCAAAATCTATGAGTGATGATGAATTCCAGGATATGTTGGATAACATGGATGGTTCTACTGATATGAGTGGTGAAGATACTCCTCAGGGTGGGGATTCTATGGAAGTGGACACTCCAACCAATGGTGGTACACAAGGTGGTGATTCTAAAAAAGATACTACTAACAAAGTAGAATTGACAGATAGACAGAAAGAACTTCTTAAAAAGAAAATTCAGAAACAAACTGATTTCATGGATGGTGATGTTAAGAAAAAACAAATCACCAAAAAAGATTCTGAAACAGTTGAGGCTCTTGATGAGAGTGGTTCTGAAATTACTTCAGTTGGTCAAGGTGTTGATGATGGATATGGTAGAGTGAGTAGAGGTACAGAATGTATTGTAGTTAAGAAACTAACTCGTTCCCTATTCGAAGATGAATCATTCCCAATGACTTCAAATAATTATTATGATATCGAAACTGATGGTAAGATTCAGATGAGATATACTACCGAAGTTCAGAATGGAATTAAATTAGGAACTATCTTAGGTAGAAAATTACAAGTTCGTGGTGAAGATAGAAACACTATTTTCAACAGACAGAGAATTGGTAAGATTGATAAGAGAATGATTTCCTCATTAGGATTCGGTAACGAAAATGTATTCCAATATATGGAAACTGATTCTTACAAGAAAGCCAACCTTCACATCTCTATTGATGCTAGTGGTTCTATGGGTGGTGATAAGTGGAAAAACACTCTAACCAATGTAGTTGCTTTATGTAAGGCAGTTGATATGATTCAAAACCTAACAATCCAAGTTTCTTTCAGAACTACTTCAGGTAACCTACCATATATCGTTATGGCTTACGATTCTCGTAAAGATAAGTTCTCCAAAGTAAAATCTATGTTCGGTGGATTACACGCAGGTGGAACTACACCTGAAGGATTGTGTTTCGAGGCAATCATGAAAAACTTCTTAGGTTCTAATACTGATATGGATTCATACTTCTTAAATATTTCAGATGGGGAACCTTACTTCCATGGTAGACAGTTCTATTACGCTGGTACTATGGCTGAAGAACATACTAAGAAACAAGTAAAGAAGATTGAAGGAATGGGAATTAAAACTCTTTCATACTTCGTATCTGATTCGGTATATGATTCAACTCGTACTCGTTCAGCCTTTACAAGAATGTATGGTAAAGGTGCACAATTCGTAGATATTACAAGTGTTTCTCAAATTACGAAAACGATGAATAAATTATTCTTACAGAAGTAAAAACTTTAACATTTTTTTAACACTTTTTATTTTGTAAAACCAATAAATTGTTGTATATTTACAAAGTAAGATTGAGAGATAGTTCTCATCTAAGTTAATAAATTATTTAAACCCTAAAATACAATTATTATGGCAAACAAAGATTTTCAAACCGGATTAGTACCAAACGAAGTTTACATCGTAGAAAAATTTGGTAATTCATTTAAACTGATTGATACCAAAGGTACTAAGGTAGGTACTATGGGTGTAACCACAGGTACTCGTAAAGGTGCTTTCAACGAGGGTAAAGCCCTCCAAGCTTTCATCAACAAAAATGGTAAGAAAACTTATCGTAAAGTTGATATGGGAGTTTACAACTCATTAGTAATTCCAATGAATACCCAGAGTGGTGGTGTTCAATTCGAAGATAATTCAGACCACAAAGCAATCAAAGATTTCATTCACAACGGTTCAGTTCAATTAAGACCAACTGAATTAGTGATGACTGATTTGAAATGGAAATACTTAATCCGTTCTGCTGTAAGAGCTAAGAACATCATGATGACTGGTCCTGCTGGTTGTGGTAAAACCATGGCTGCTAAAGCATTGGTAAAATCATTAGATAGACCAGATTTCTATTTCAACCTTGGTGCAACTCAAGACCCGAGAGCAACCTTAATTGGTAATACTCAATTCTCTAAAGATAAGGGAACTTTCTTTTCAGAATCAGCATTCATCTCGGCAATCAAAACTCCAAATGCAGTGATTCTGTTAGATGAGTTATCTCGTGCTCACCCTGATGCTTGGAACATCTTAATGACAGTTCTTGACCAAGGACAAAGATACCTTAGATTAGATGAGGCCGAAGGTTCTCCAATTGTGAATGTTGCTGAAGGAGTTACTTTCATTGCAACCGCAAACATTGGTAACGAATATACTTCAACTCGTGTAATGGATAGAGCAATCTTAGATAGATTTGTAACGATTGAAATGGATGTTCTAAACGATGAACAAGAATTCGGTTTGTTATCTTACATGTATCCAGAGGTATCTCAAGATGATTTGAAGGCTATCGCCGAGATTGCACACCACACTCGAACTCAAGCAATGAGTGATAGTGGTAAAGTAACCTCAATGGTTTCCACTCGAGCTAGTGTTGAAATGGCTGGTTTAGTTTATGATGGGTTCGACTTATTCGAATCTGCAGAAATATCAATCTTCCCATTCTTCTCTAACGATGGTGGGGTAGATTCTGAAAGAACCTATGTTAAACAACTTGTTCAGAAATATGTACAGAACGAAAATGATGAGGCTCTATTCTCAGAAATTAACGATGAGATGGATAACGATGAAATTCCAATGTTCTAATGATTAAACAACTAAGAATCAAATTAGCAAGATGGGTATTAGGTAATCATTGTACATGTTATCAATGCGGTTATCATAAGTTAACTGATTACTCGAAACAGAAAATAGGAAACTAATATAAAGGGTAGGGAAACTTATCCTTTTTTATTATTATGAATATTTATTTTTATGGGAAAATCTACGTTGCATGTATTTGGAGATAGCTTTAGTGAACCTATTGATATTTTAGCTAAACACAATACCGATAATTCAAGATGTATTTATTCAAGAGAGTATTTAAATACAGAAACATATCCAATCTGGTCAGAATTATTGGCAGAATCTCTAAACATGACTCACAGTAATCATGCTGGTTTAGCAGGTCATAGTTTTAAAAAATTGGGTCAAGGGAATTCAAATTTAAATATATTATTTAATTTAAATCAATTTGCACACGAGTTCAAAAAAGGAGATATTGTCATCGTGGGGTTTACTGATGTAGTAAGGTTCCCGTGGCAATTTGATAATAACTCCGTTAGAACATACCTACCAAATGATTATGGGAATGATGGAATATCATATAAAAGAGTTCTTGATTTTATAGCAATTAGACGGGATGAGGATGATTTTTACAAAGAAGAACTTTTTCAAAATATGAAAGTATTTGAACATCTATCAGATGTTATTGGATTTCAACTGTATTATTGGTCTTGGTATGATTTAATAATTAATTATAAATTAGAAGAAAAAATATTAGATAAAAAATGGATTATTCCCCCTTCTGAGGATAATTATTATTCACTTAACAATGTTATTAGCTCCTATGGTCCAGGTTCAATAGCAGCAGAAACTAAGGGTAAAATAAATGATTGTCATTATGGTAAAATTGGTAACGAAGTTCAACATAAACTTTTTTTAGATTATATTAAAAAACAAAAACAATAAAATATGGCATGTGGTTGTGGAAGGTCACCCGATGGGTGTAGAGGGTGGCACGCTCTTACTGACGAAGAGTTTAAAATAGAATACGAAGCTTTCTTACAAGAAAAAGAAGGTAAACTTCGTGTAACTGAAGTTGAACACTATACAGATAGTTTGTTCAAATTCAAATTACGTAAACCAGATGGATTCACTTTCAAAGCTGGTGAGTTTACCATGATAAATGTAGATGGAGCTCCCAAACGTGCATATAGTATCACGAGTGGACCTGATGATAACTTTATCGAGTTTTATAGTATCAAAGTTCCTAATGGACCTCTTACAAGTATCCTTCAGAAAATTCAAGTAGGTGATGTGGTAAACGTAAGTGATAAAACCACAGGTTCTCTATTGGTAGAGAATCTTACTGATGGAACTGATTTATGGTTATTAGCAACAGGTACTGGTATTGCACCATTTATCTCAATGTTATGTGATGATAAAACTTACGAGAGATTTAAAAACATTCATGTAGTATGGTCAGTTCGTGAAAGAGATGAACTCAATGCATTCCATGATTGGTTACAATCTATTGATATTGATTACATTCCGATTGTCACCAGAGATGAAACTTGGGAAGGTGAGAATCAACGAATCACTACTTTAATCAATGAAGGTAAAATCATATCCAATTCTACATCAGAAACCGATAAGGTGATGTTATGTGGAAACATGGATTTCAATGTTGAAATTCGTGATGGTTTACTATCCAAAGGTTGGACTGAGGGAAGTAATCGTCAGAATGGTTCTCTTGTTTTGGAAAAGGCATTTGTTGGGTAAAAAATATTCAAAATAAATTTGGATAATTCAATTATTTTTCGTATCTTTATCGAAGATAAAAAGGATAAGATATGACAAAGAAAGAACCTAAATTTCAGTATGGAATTGAAATCACCAAACCATGGTCTATTGAAATGTATGACCACAACGAAGAACTTGGTGATAAGTTACGAATCGAACTAATGGACACATTGGATAGAATTGTAAAATATAAAGATGAAGGTGAGTTAAGAAAGTTCTCCAAAGCAATTTGTTATCATGGATTTGGTGAAGGTTATTCAGTTGATGATATAATCAAAGAAACTCAAGCAGATATTGAAACTATTCCAAATTTTCAACTCAACGAAGATTTCGATTACTTAGAAGAAAGTGGATATATAACAAAACAAACTAAAAGATTTATAGGTTATGGTAAGTAGATTAAGAGAAGATTGGTTACAAGACCCAAAGTTAAGACAATGGAGCTCCAAATCATGTACTGAAAATCGTGGTACATGTAAATGTGGTAATGATATCAACCATGTAGAATTATGGGAACAAGATTCGTGTATTCGTGGTAGAATAGATTCAGTAATATGTACCAGTTGTAATGTATTAGTAAGTTTTAAAATTATACGATAATGAAATACGAGTATGGATACCTTGTAGATAATGTATGGCATTGTGGGTGTGGTTCGTTAAACGCAGCTACCTTAACCATATGTCCAATGTAAAACACCAAATCCTAAAAATAATGAATAAACAAGATCAATGGTTGGAACGATTAGTTAGAAACTATTCCATCCCAACCGAAGAGAAAAAAGAAAAAAGAGGAGTATTAAACGAAGAACAGTTAAAAAATCTTAAAAATGGGAAAAGTTAAAGATATTTTAGATATTGAATTACCACAAGCACAGTTAGAATTAGAGTTATACAAAAGATATGCAGATGAACTCGAGTATCAAGAATGGTTACAATCTGATGGATTTGTTGAATATGTCAATGGTGAAATCGATATGACTAAACCAAGGTATTCAGAAATAGATATGTCATCTGCAATAAGATATGCATCTCAACAAATTACCATAGACCCAAGTGAGGTAGGTAAGGAAGTTTATGATATGTTATTCTCAGAAAAAATCGAAGAGTATTTAACCATATATGGTGGGTAATGATAGATTTTAAAGATTACATAGAAGATGTCCAAGATTTCCCCAAAGAAGGAATTCTATACAGAGATATCCAACCACTACTCGAAAATGAGGAAGTATTCTATGAGTCAATCTATGAATTGGGTGAATTTGTGGATAAAGAAGAAGTGGATTATTTTGTAGGAATTGAATCTCGTGGATTCATCTTTGCATCTGCACTTGCAGCTATCAACTTAAAACCATTCAAAATGATTCGTAAAGAAGGTAAATTACCTGATAGGAGTCATGTACTTCACCAAGTAGAATATGATTTAGAATATG
>Ga0255779_1002693_pt1 | contig 18514 bp, 26 predicted proteins | sample 011ome_21_FD_179977 | JGI IMG/M metagenome (GOLD analysis project Ga0255779, IMG submission 179977) | Coastal salt marsh microbial communities from the Groves Creek Marsh, Skidaway Island, Georgia - 011508AT metaG (version 2) | ecosystem: Environmental > Aquatic > Marine > Intertidal zone > Salt...
ACCTGTGGTGGTGAGATCATAGTTTCCATTGAAGTCCCACACATTGAGACCATTTAGAGCGGCAGTGAACCTTGTGGGGTTACCGCCAATCGTGATTGAGAAGTTGCCTGATTTGTCAGTCACAGACTGTAGGACGTTACTACTCAACGTGTAAGTGCTGGTGTCTGAGGCGTCGATGTGATAACGTGTGGTGATGCTCGCCGTAGGATCCCAGTTGCCGCCCACTGTGATGATGTGTCTGTGTATACCCAGAGGCATCCAGTCCTCCTATGATGACCTGTAGTCCTTGGCAATGTTGCCCAGGAAGTTGGTTCCGTCGTTGACGATCGTCACGACATCGATGTCTCCACCGCCTGTGGATAGTGTGCTACTGTTGGATGGGAACTTCACAGCACTTGAACCATCCGTGCCGAATGTGGCCGTCCTTGTTCCTGTGCCATCCTGTGTGATGATCAATGTGACTGAACCACCTGTTGGTAGGTTGGTGATGTTGAATTCTGTTGACGTTCCTAGTGTGACGGTGTGTATGCTGGCCAATGCACAGTCGACTGTAATTGTTGAACTTGATGTCAGTGCATTGATCTTCTCAATGTATCCGGCGTTGAATGTCACCGGACCTTGTGCGACAACTCCGCCCGTGCCCGATGGGTCAAGTGTGATGTCCGCGTTTGAAGGTGATTGAATAGTTGAACCTGTGAACGTGATGTCTCCGGTTGATCCTCCACTGACTCCACTTATCTCTGAGTCAACGTAGGCCTTGATAGATTGTTGTGTGGCCAGTGCTGTGGCACTGTTTGTGGACATATTGTCTTCGTCGAGTATAGTCGTCACAGTTGAACCACTTGTGCCTATTTTCAAATTCTCTAGTACGATCGTTCCTGTTCCTGATGCGTTTATCTGTAGGTCAGCGTTTGATGTGGCTGACGTTATGGTGTTGTCTGTGATCTGCACACCGTCGAATGTGCTTGAACCCGTTGCTGTGAATCCCACCGCGTCTATTTGTCCCGAACTTGATATGTCCGCTGTTTCTGTGTCACCACCTGTGACCACAAGTCCACCGACCGCGGTTACTTTTCCTGTTCCGCTTGGATCCAATGTTAATGGAGCATTTGAAGGTGAACTGATAGTGCTTCCTGATATTGTCAAATCACCTGTTGTGTCACCGCCAACTGAATCTGCGTATGCTTTCACAGCCGCTGATGTTGGAATGGTCGTGTCGTTGTTGTTTGATCCTATGCCCTCACCTGCTGTCACTATGCTGGCCGCGGCAAAGTCCGCAACTTCTAGATTGCTTATACTATTTCCAGTGCCATTGGCATCTATTGTTTTATTTGTGAGTGTGTCTGACGAACTGGCTGTGATGTAACTTGATAAATCTGGTCCTGTGACGGTTAAGGTGTCACCTGAAACTGCTGTTGTTATACCTGTAGCACCTGCCACTTTGAATGTCTCTCCCAGTGTGACTGCCGTGCCTGATGAGTCATCACCAACAACTGTCAATGCTGTTGCGGTTGTACTCGCGGCGTCTGTTATGCCGTAGCCTGCGATCGTTGTCGGAGTTGATGTCACGTTAGAGAAAGCAACTGAACCTGTCAATGTTCCTGTGATGTTTCCTGTCACGTGTAAATTCTCTTTTATTGTTATCTGTGTAGAGTCACTTGAACTCAATTCTGTTCCTGAAATCTGTATTCCGTCAATGCTGACTGATCCCGTGCCTGATGTTGTCAAAGTAAGATCCGCGTTCGACGGTGCTGATATTGTTGATCCTACAACGGATAGGTCACCTATGTCCCTGGCGTCCACGTATGCCTGTGTGGCGTAGTTGGAGTCATTGGTCCATTGAGATATGTTTCCTGACTTGTTGGTGAATGTCATTGAGTCTGATGCTATGTTGGCATCCTCGGCATCCACGTATGCCTTGATCGACTGTTGTGAGGCAATCGCAGTGGCACTGTTTGATGCCATGTTGTCCTCGTCAAGGAACACCCCTGATGTGAAGTCAGCGATGTCAACATTTGATAATGAGTTACCTGTGCCGTTGGCGTCGAATGTCTTGTTGGTGAATGTTGTCGTGGAACTCGCTGTGACATCTCCTGCGGCCGAGGCTTCCAATCCTATAGTACCTGTGCTGTGATCATATACAAATACGTAATTGTCTTCGCTGGCTCCCACAGTTTGATCTGCGTTGAAAGTAAAGTTACCTAACACAACATTACCTGTTCCGTTGGGAGTGATCGTGATGTCCGAATTTGTAGTGATGCTTGAGATTGTGCTGTTTTGTATTGATAAAGTGTCAATCTCTATAGAACCTGTTCCGTTGGCCTGTAGTTTTAGGTCACCGTTCGTTACATCAGTGGCTATTAGACCAGATGATCCATCCCTCACCAAAGAGTATACTTCCGTGAAATTCGTGTTGATTTTCTGCATAGCGGTACGTAGAGTATCGCCTGTGGCTGGGTTTCCTAGTACACCTATGTCTATATTAATTCTTGCCATAATCTGATACTCGTATTTATTAAATACGAATATGTTCGTAGAAACCCTTAAAACCATCAAGTTGTACAAGAGGGAGAGCAAGTACGGGGTCATGCACAACTATCGAAGGCGGAACATGATCTACGTGTTCAGGTGTGATGCCTGTTCAGAAACATTCCAGAGGCCCAAATCCAAGGTGGATCCCGCTCGTGCCTCAAACGACTACAAGCACGTGTGCAGTAATTGTGATTCCAAGAAGTTTGCCCAAAGCGTGGGCGTCAAAATGCGTCGGGTGTATCAACTGGACGCCAGCAGTACCAAGACCCTATAACTGTCTCCACCGGATGTCGTTCCTGTGGCCGTCTATCCATCTCTGTAGGTCAGCGTAGATGCCACATTTTATATTGGACTGATCGAAGTACCAACGCAGGAAAGGATTACCTTCCAAATATTCCTTGCGATTGATGAAGTAGAAGTTTGTTTTGGGAAATTTCCGGAAAGTCTGCCTCAGTTGGTACATCCACTCGTACTTGAGGTATGCCTTCATGCTGGATCTGTCTGGATAGTTTGGTGAATTCTTGTAGATGTTGTTCTGGATCCTGCTGGGCGTGTCCATCTCCCATTGTTGGGCTCCCATTATGTCGAACGCCATTATCACTATGTTCTTGATGCCTGACTCCGCGGCCATCAACACGGCACTACAACCCGAACCTCGTGCCCGGGAGAAGTCGTTGGTCTTGATCTTGCCACCTTTTTTTACATCACCACCTCGCCATACCCTATAGATCTTGAGTCCCTCTGGAATGTGGTGCTCATGATCGCCCTCGCAGATGTAGTTCCACGTGCTGATATCATCTGGACCGTGAATACTGGGTGACTCCTTACCATTGTTGTGCCACTTGGCCACTTCTTCGTACATGGGAGGGTTCACCGCCACTATGTGATCACACAGCATTGGATGGTCTCGGTATATGGCGTTACATCCATATATTGTTCCATGTCCTTTTAGAGTGTCTATTGGGAAGATGTTTCTTGATTCACCGTTGCCTATTATGAAAGCGGTATCCATTAGATGCCAAATGATTCTCCACAACCACACGAGCTCGAACTGTTGGGATTGGATATCTCGAACTGTGATCCAAAGGTCTCCTCCACCCAGTCGATCTTGGTGCCCATGACATACAACAACGAGGTCTCGTCCACCACGAACCTGCCCGTGCCCCAGTCTTCCATGTGATCTCCTTCGGCGACATTTTCCTTGGTGTCAGCGAATCCCCACTCATACTTGAATCCTGCACAACCGCCACCCAGCACCGCCAGGCTCACGGCGTACTTGCCTGTGTTCTTCTCTAGTAATCTCTCTATTTGTGCTTTTGCACTGTCCGTTATTTCAAATGGTTTCATACTAGTAATTATCCTTATTTCCCGCCACTGTTTTGTATTCCCACACTCATCCAGAATCTGGTTGCGTCCAGTTTCTTCTCGAAACTCATGTATGCGTTCTGATGCTCCCAGTGGTTCTTGGGATTGTCAATATCGCCCGCTGGCTCGAACCACCAACCCCACTTGCCTTCGCAGTTTTCCTGGCACCAGTCTATGCACTCGCCCATGATGCCGTTGCTGTTCATGTCTACGTTGTACTCGAACTGTTGCATGTATCCACAGTCATCAGGTACCTCATCCAGTCTAGGATTGCTTCTCTTTACTTTTACCTTTCCAAAACTCTTACCAGTTTGTTGCATGTTCCAGTGTCCATTTTTTTGCAGAACATTTTTCTCCGCATTCCTTAACCGCGGACGTATCTTTAAAAAATTCTGACCACATCTTGTCATCTAACACTTCTGTCAATGTGTTCTCAAAATTGATATAATCGAATACATCCTTGTTGTGTTCGTACCTTAACCCTGTCCAACAACACGGCTTAAATTCTCCTTTAGCGTTGATGTACAGTCCTTTGTTTCCAATCATACACAACGGAATAATTGATTTCTGTTCCGTGTCTACATTGTAGAACCTTTTGGTGAAAATATCAAGACAGTTGTCTTTCCATTTTTTGTCGGACAATGGTGTTGTGTTTCTGGTAAACCTGCCAGCGGCAATATATCTGTCACTGGGTTGCAAAGGATCATTTTTTGGATAAGTTGGGTAATTCTTATTGAATTTCGTACTCAGTGTCAGTTGGAAATTATCAAAATCCAATTGCTTTGCCATGTTCTTCATATGTTCTATTTTCTCTTCGTTGAACTTGAATGCTATGGCGGCCCATGTTTTGTATGCCTTTGTATTTTTGAGTGTTTTGATTCCTAACATTATAGATTTCCAATCACAATTTACCCTGTAGATGTTGTTTGATTCTTGGTCCCATCCGTCTAGTGAGAAATGAATATGATCTCTCTCGTCAAGCACTCCGTACAGTTCTTGCCACCATGCTTTTGTTTTGTAGGAGCCGTTGGTTACTATAACAAACTGAACTACGCTGTTGTTCTCTCTAAACCATGCAAGTATTTTCAAAAGATCTTTTGCATATATTGGATCTCCGTCATCTCCACAAAACGTAAGTTTTCTCACATCGGTCAATAATTTGCCTGTGAAGTTTTGTTTGAACCATTCTAACGACAGATCATTGTTATAGAGTCCTTGAGGCACTTCCTGTCTAGTGCATCTCGGACACTTAAGGCTACACTTAGAGCAAGGTTCAATGTGCCAGTGTTCTAAGGGCCAACCGTGTTTGTTCTCAAATGTCATCGCCAATTATCAATCACCCATTGATCCGCACACTCCATCGGGTTTGGTGAGCCATGGAATACCGCTACTTTGTTATTGGGTTGGATTTTGACTGGTTCCCTGAACCATTTCTTGCCGTCTTTGGTCAGCAGTTTGGTATCCTTGAGACCTATCATCTCCCACTTATAACTTCTTATCCATTCGTCTGGGAACCAAGTGATGTCATCCTTGGCCCTCTTGGTAATCCAATCCTGATCCCCATGGTTCTGTTGCATTATCTGGGCGGACCTGTCCTTGAACTCGTTCCACAAGTAATCCATCGTGCCCGCCTCCCAACGCATACAACTGCTGTTAGATAACTTCCAGTCCTTGACCCTGCACCTGTTGAAGTCTCTGATTATGTTGAACTTGCCCGGGTGTGTGAACAATGCATCTATATTATCAAATATCACCACATCCAAGTCAAAGAACAAAATATTACCTTTCAGTGGCATCTCGGGTGCGAACATCCATAGTTTGCTCCACCAAGATTTTATCCATGGATCATTAGGCAATTTGATCACATTGATGTCTGCGTCTAAATTTGTTGAATCATCTGTGAGACAGTGGAACTGGTACGGCACCGTGGTATGTTTTTTGACCATGCTGTTGAGGACATTGGCGTACTTAGAAATATACTTGTTGCCCCACTTAACGCATACTACGTGATTCATAACCTTTTTTAAGTCCTTCCATTTGTATTTTTTTCCAATCATCACTTTCTAATGTGTAGGGATAGTCACATTCTACAGATGGACCGTGGATTGTTCTTATGCTAGTGATATTTAAATTATTATTCATCGCTTCATGTATGCTTTCGACACTGGCATTTGTACCGAATGTTCTCTGTAGGTCTATCTGTCCTATCTTTATATAACCTAATGACAACTTAGGATCATTCCAATCATATCCGTTATCCGTCAACCATGCTCTATATTGATCCATTTCTTCTTTCTTGAAATCGTTTTGTTCTGTGATGGTCTGCCCCCACTCAACATCAAACTCACCAGAGTAGTACTTTTGATGATTGATCTCTGAACAAAGTGCTTCTGTCATCGTTGGTGCCTGTTCATCCCGAAACACTTCGTAAAGTGTTTTTCCTACTTGTGACCAATGCAGGTACACACCACCTAGTTCTCTGTCATACCTGTTCTGTTTAAACAATTCAAAATCCTCATCATGTAAGTCGTACCTCGGAGCATTCAAAAAAGTAGTGATCTGTGATGGTCTCATCCATCCTGGATCGAATGCCTTTTTACGATCTGCATTTACCCATCCTTCTATTTCATGACAGATGTTGTTCAACTGTCTGATTGCGTACTTTGTTTCGATATCTGCCTGCTTGTAAAAGTCAGATAGTTGCCATGCGGTGCCTTGTAGTTCCTCAAAATACCTGTGTAGAAGATTACAACTCTCATGTTTAAGTCTCTTGCCTGGAGTCACACTTTCGTCACCGTTAACCGCTTTTCCTATAGGCAGGCTACTGCTGTACTGGAAATCATCTGTTCGGAAAGGATGTATCTTTTCATAAGCAGGTTCGAATTCAAAAGAATTTATTTGAGCAATATTAGAATTCAATTCCTGCACTAGATAATTGAGGTCTCTCTTTGAATCTGCGAAACCCAGGAAACAGAAATTCTTCTCTAGTATCCTCTTCTGTTTAAGATTGTCTTTGAGTGCATCTAGCCACCTGTGTCCCAATGGTGTGTCGTACACCTGGAAGTAGTAGGCCTTGTTTGTGAGACCCACCCTCACCATGTCATGTATGAAGTTATTCTTTTCTATAGATGGCACTGTTGGCTCCGTGTTCCATACATTCCACACTGTCCACGAAACATCTTCCATCTGTCTTTTCTTTGATCAGTTTGTCAGCGAATTCAAATGCATGTTTGGCGAACATCTCAGCACCCACACCATCGAATATTCTTATCTCGGCCAGATCAAGTTGTTCCAACTCCTGGAATTTCTCCATGTGTGGATCGTTTTTGTCTAGTGCGAGTTTGTGGTCGAAGTGATCCTCTAACCATTTCTTCAATGGCTTGAGTCCCCCAAAGTCAACTGCCCAGTTCTTGTTGTCCAAGTCCTTGCAACCGAATGTGAATCTGAATGCCAGGCTGTATCCGTGCAGTAGGTGGCAGTGTGAGTGGTCTGCATTGGGTTGTCTGAACACGCAGGCCAATCCTATGTTGTGTCCGTATGTTTTAGTTGAGTAGTAAGTCATCGTTTCTCCTTGCGTTGATGACTTGCAGAGTGTTTATAGAGGGGTGAAAGTCTTGAGTCCTCTCGATCATCAGTTCAACTTCTTGTCCAACTTCTGATCCATGTCCATCTGGAACGCCGTGTCTCTGATGCGATCCGTCAGTTCGTTTGGTATATTTAACTCACCGTCAATGATGCTCTTCAAGAAATGTATCATCACCGTGAACTCGTTCCTGTTGGCCACCGTCTCAGGATCTATGCCGTGTTTTTCCATTGCGTTCAGCATGGCCTCAGACACGTCTACCAGTGCCTTGATGCTAGTGGAGTGTTTGTCAAAATGTGCCATTAGGTTATGATGCTTGGTTTCTTGGGGACCTCGATCTTGCTGAACACTCTATTGTATTCCTCAGCGATCTTGTCATTGATGTGTGCTATCGAAATCAGTTTGTCAATAGCGATGTTGAACGGTTCGTCCTGTTTAGCAGTGGAGAAAAATGTACCAAATGCCAATCCCTGTGGACCATTCATCAGCACAAGTGCCTTCTCGATACTGACGTATCGTGTGTCGGTCCTGCTAAGATATTTTGCGATGACCTCTTCTCCTGAAGCCAATTTAAGAGTAACTAGATCTCCATCTTTTATTTTATCAAACATAACCTTATTATAAACTATACTAGGCGTTTGTCAATCATCAAATTTGAAAATATTATCGTATTTGTCATTTAGATATTTCCTGAGCTCCTTGTCCTTGACATCGAATGGTATTGTGCCCATGAAGAAGATGTCATAACTGTCTGATCCATACTTTCCGATGCCGTGTAAATCTTTGACGTCCCACCCATCCCAGTTGAGATATTCTTCAGTCATCCGTCTGATCCTTTTTGGCCTCACATTCCACATGCCCAAAGGTTTCAGCATATTCTGTTGTGTCTTCAAACTTCCTCGTAGGTACGCTTCGGGATCAGGATACCTCGCGAAAAGTTTTGGTAAGATTATTTTGACGTGTTTCCTATAGGTTTGGTTGAGACAAATTACAGCAACCATGTGCTTCCATTCCTTGTTAGGTTCCCGCAACTGTTCCTGGACCATGAGGTGATCCAACATAGGCTTGATCATACAACAATTTTATATGCTATTTGCTTTTTGTCAACTGCTTGTTGATGAACTTGGCCATGCCGTCATAGGTCTCTTGATACACGTTGCCGTGTTGGCTCCATTCCTTGGGCATCTCCCAACGGTCATGATTTACCACTATCCATCTCGTGTCTGGATCTGAGTATCCTATTAACTTGTGGAACTGGTATATCCAGTATGAAGGATCAACCGGTCTCTTGATGTATGTGTAGCCTTCTGATCCTGTGTACATGTTGTTGATCTTGTCCTTCTCCAACGGGTGTAGGTCAAATCCCAGCATGAATATGGCCTTGGGTTTGAAAGTCAGTCCCAACACTCCTGCGTATGGTCCTGTGCCCCAATGGAAAGGTTCATCCTGTCTCTTTTCCCCTTTGTAAGGCAGGTCGGGAAATTTCTTAACGTTGGGCCAGTGTGCGAATTGGTCAGCCCAGTTGTCCCTGGTGTATACCGTGGTGCCTTTACCAACCGCGTTCACGGCCTGTTGGCACATATGCCTGTCAGCACAACAAAGGTATTCTGTCACGTAGTCTCTGTAGATTGCATTACAACCTATTACCGTGCTGAACATTTTCAATGGTGAGAGGTCAAATCCTCTTCTTGATTCGCCATTGCCGATTATGGAAACATACTTGGTCATAATGCTATTTAATCACCCCGTTAAACGCACACAGGCGTCTGCACACTGCTGGTAAAAGACAAATGGGAATAGTTGTACATATCACTCATTTCCGTTGATTAAATGCCATACGGTGCGATATTTGTCCCAGGCTTTTTGCAGTGTAGGATATTTCCTCCTCAGTGCTATGGCCTCTGCCCCCACCATTTCCGCCTCCTCATATGCCCGTTCCTCATCCTTGGCCTGCTGTGATTGTTCTACTAAAATCCTGTCACCATTTGGTAATTGCTCGTACACCGTTTCTCCGCCATCTGGCGAAACGTAAATGGGATTGATCCTTCTTGTTTTACTTGGCATCAATAATATCTTTCATTTTACATTTTATCTAGGAATTTTTCATGGCTTCTGATGAGTAGGTCGGTGAATTCATCGCAGTGTGTGTCCGCACTAACTATCAACGCTAGTCTTCTTTCAGATCCTTTGTTCATGGTCGCATGGGGGAACTTGTTACCGTTCAGCACTATTGGTCTGCCTGGTTCGATGTGTACATCTCCTAGACCGGTGATTTTGAACATGTTACCATCTGGCCAGTTCAATGGAATCCAGATCCTGTTGTACATTCCATGGAACATTTTTTCTTTGTCAATGTGTACAGGTGTTTTACCACCAGGCTGACTATTCCTGGATTCCACCATGTATAATCTGTTACAAGGTATTGTTTCTACGAAATCTTTTAGTTCTGGTATATCAATTTGCCATTTGTATTCATTGAAATTCTGTGACGATTCAAAGTTTTCTATGTCTGTTGCATTTTTGGTGTCCCTCCAAAATTTTTCGTAATCTTCTGGTCCGTAAAAAGTCAGTTTCTCCATGTTGACCGGGAAGTCTTTGGCTTCACAAAAATAAAAAAAATTTTTTCTGTCTATGCTGTTGATCACTTCTACGATCTTGGAAAGTGACTTATCTGGTATTTTTAGATCCAAAGGCATGTAAGGTAGCTCATGTAGGTCTAGTGCTTTGGTATCGGCTCGTTCCTGCTCACTCCATTCGGTGCCCATGAATCTATCTATAATCATGTCGCTGTATTGTAGTCTCGTATTGTCTTCACTCATTGTTCATCCCCCATGTTTTAAAAAACCAGTTTTCGATTGGCAGGTCAAAAATTATCTTGAAGTAGCCCGAATTATTTAAGGTATGTCCGTTATATGTGGTATCCATGTGTTTTGATCCATCTTGGTCGATCTGTACGGCCTGTGTAAAATGGTGGGTGTAAAGCGCCTGCGTACTCATTCTAAAATCTAAACCATCGATCGAAAAATTATTCAATTCAACAATATCATTATTATTTAAAAAATAATATCTTAGGTTGTTACTTTCCTGCAAATTGGTTACTTCTACGCTGACCGTGTTGCTTCCTCTAACTAAATCAAAACTTTTTAAATGTGTTCCATTAAGCAAACACACGCAGGTTTGCTCATAGGTCAAATCGAATGTTGATACTATCTTCATAATTTTGTTAATATTTAAATTTATATATCATCAATAGTGTTTCGTGTGGTCAGCACCCGGGTGTGCGTGTCTCATTCCACCTATCTTTTTGGCATCACCTTTGTGCCTCGGTATGAAGTGTATGTGTGGCCACATGATTGTCTGTCCGGCTGGTATTCCCATGTTCATGCCGATGTTGAACCCGTCTATCTTGCCCGCCTTTATTTGCTCATTGCCGTAATCATAGGCCAGACCATAAGATCGTCCAACAAAGTGTGCGTTGTCCTCTTTAGGTATGAATAATTTGTGTCCTGGCACGCACGGATATCTATCATTGAATACGAAAGTGAAATCTGTTTCCATTATGGGCGTGTCATTGCCCAACCATATGCTCTCGTCTACACTGTTGACTGTTTCATATTCTTTCTTGTAATAAAACCTATTGGTCATTAATTTTTAGGTCCATTGAATATGTCATCTACCATCTTTTTGATTTGTTCTGGTGCCCATGTCTCCTTCCATCCACCCCATAATTTTTTTTGCCAGGATCTGCATTCCTGCACGTCTCTTGTGACACCAAGATGTTCTTCTATCTCCGAAAGGCTTTCTGATAATCTTTCGAAATCCCACAAGTTTTTACAAGGCACAGCAACTTTTTGATTGTCATATTGTCCTTCTCTGAAATAGGATAGACAAAAAACACTGTTCTTGTAAAGTGCCTGGTGCTTACACCAATCGAATTCGTCCCGTGTTAAAGTTGTTATGCGTATGTCACAAGGGTGACCTGAGTGTTCGAAAGTAATCACATTAGGTATACCCTCAACGTCGCTTGGTTTTGCCCAAGAGATGTACTGTACCGATTGTTCAAATTTCACCCAATTATTTCTAGGATGCCAGTAAATTTTTCTGTCCTTCATGGAACTGTAATTTAACATATTAAATTTTTCAGCATATCCTTTGTTCACACACTCCAGGAAAGAATTTATATCAGGATGTAGGTTTAGACATCTAGTAAGGAAGTTGCCCCCTGACCCGGGCATACCTATTACATTATACTGTTGTTGTTTGTTGTTGGCGATAGGTTTTTTCGATGTCATTGGTTTCTATAATTCCTATCTTAATATTACTAGAATTTGGTCTGTGTTGCAACCTGATTTGATCCCAGGTCTTGGTCTTTGGCACTGCTGGGTTGTATTCCCATACGCCCAGTAGATTTACCAGGGCCTTCCTGACCTTCTCCGCACCTCCGTGTTTCTTGCAGGTGTCAGACCTGCCCACGTGTACTATCTTGTTTGCTATTTTAATTTTATAAACACAGGGTAATCTTATCCACTTGGTCTTGGGGTTCTTAGTGTGCCGGATCTTGAAACCTTCTATGTGATATAGATCCTCTATGCTGTACCATTTAGTATCTGGCATTCTTGATCCCTAACTGTGCATATACCTTCTGAACTTTTCGGGCCTGGAAGTAGCAGTCTTCCAATGCGTTGTGCAGTCCAATCCTCTTCTCACTTGGATCTCTTGGCACAAGTGAGAACAGTGTCCTGGAATCTCTGATCTGCCAGTACTGCCACGGTTGTGGGTGTCCCAGTTGTGTGTATAAATTCTGTAGTATGGCGTAGTCAAACAGTGGTCCTTGGCACCAGAAAACATCAACACCTACTGACCACTTGTTGATTGTCTTGATCATGGCGTCTAAACTTATCCTGTCCTTGTCGCCCAAGGCCTCTTCCATGATCTCAGGATCCTGTCTGCCCCACCAGTCCAAGGTGTCCTGCATGACGTCCCTGCCCATCTCCGTCTGTGAGTCCACGTCCACACGGAAGTACATGCCCTGTGAGGGTTCCGTAGTCGTGTATGGATCAAACTTCACGCCACCCACTGTCAGTATGGTGGCGTTGGGATTTGTGCTTAAGGTCTCCAGATCTATCATTGCGTGGATCATACACAATTATACTATGGAAACGTGGTAATGTCAATTACGACTTCTGATTTGTAAAAAAGATAAGACTACGCTTTGTTTTAATTCCTTTGTCCAAGAAATTGTCAGCACAGTGTAGTTGGTTCTGGTCCCACACGACCGCACTACAAGGAGTCCATCTATAGATGTTATCTATATCGAGTCCCTCCAACCAATTGTAGGGCATGTGGGAAAAATATTTTTGGTGTTGTGCTTTTGTGATAGAATATCCTGAAGACAAGTTTCTGGTACCAGGCTTATCAAATGGTCTTTGCCAATCTGACTGATCACTGTTTCCTTTTTTACGTTCGCCTGTGTTTTTGCTACCTTCACCATAATCCCTTTGCTTGAATGCTATGGTATAGGTGTCCTTCCAGGCGTCCAGATCACTTTCAACATCTATGGGTATCAGCACAACTTTGTAAGGTAACTTATCGGGATACCATCTCATATCTACATGTAACTTCCAAGGATTGATTGCCTCTTGCCAGGCAAAGAAATCTAATTGGTAATCTCCTATAAGTTCATGGAGTTTTTTTTCAAAAATTTGTTTTAGATCTTTGGCAAAATCATCATTGAAACTAGCACCAAAATACTTGCTTGTTTCTCCATGCTCGGGATAGGATATTTTTTTTATTTCATTGCGAAGGTAATTTAATTCATCTATAGAAATAAAGTTTGAGTATGTTTTGCTATCACTGTCATGAGATTTCATTTGGGAAATTTGTTCTTTTGAAAAGGTTTTGTCAGCGTAAGAATGATACATCACTGTTAATTATACTATGCAATAGTGGTAATGTCAATTAGGCGTCGTCGCCGATCTTGTAGTGGTCCTGGTATTCCTTGAACTGTGCTTCTGTTAGGCACCATATCTCGCCTGAGCTCTGTGGGAAATTGATCATTGCGTATTCCTTCACTTCCGCACCCGAGGCCTCACACAATGCTTTGGTGTCATACAGTTTCTGCTCGTACACGCTCTCGCAGGCTCCCGCCATGCACATGTAGACCACTAAAATAAACTTCATAAAAGTATTTAAGATAGGGCGAAATTGATAAAACTAGCACATCTGTATTTTGGTAAATACACGCACATTATGGATTTCGTAACATTGATCGCAGAAGTTGGTTTCCCAATAGCAGGTGCCATAGCGGCGGGTGCCTTTGTGTTCGTGACACTCAAATTCATACTCGCAAGTGTGACGGGATCGGTCAACAGCCTGAAGGCCATAATTGGAGCACTGGACAACAGGGTGCAGACCATGAACAATGACCTGGTCAAGATAGATGCACTCCTGAGTTATGTGCTCAAGATCAGACCCAACGCAGAACGTATCGCGGCCAACGAGGGCAAACACGATGCACGAAAGGACTAGATGGGACCGGACATAGCCTCACTGATAAAAGATTTTGGATTCCCTATAGTGGCGGCAATGGGATTGGGTTACTTCGTTTACTACATCTGGAAATGGGTGACCGAGGAGATCAAACCCGTGCTGGGTGATGCTTCAAGCACACTGATCAAACTGGTTGATCGTATCCGTATGTTGGACAATGACATGATAAGACTCAACACAAAGTTGTCAATGGTGCTGGAATACAAGGACGAGATCATCAAGTCCGGACGTTCAGATGAACTGGACGAGATACTTGCCAAATATAAAACAAAGTCTGAGAGCTTCGATTCTACAGGCAATACAAAAAAATAATTACTTCGTTGTTGCCTTAAACGTTCCGTCCCAATCCTTGGGTTTGCCTGCTTCTATACGAGTCTTCATGTTGGCGTAGTATTCAGACATGTCCTCGTGGAACTCCTTGGCTATGTCCAATCTCCGGAGTGCTTCAGTCCAATCTCCAGAATAGTATGATTCCAAGAACTGCCTGTGGTGTTCTGATTCCTTAGCCACGGTGTATATCTTGACCCCAATGGTCTTGCCTTTTACTGCTATGCGGTCAAGTTCGAACACGTTTATCTTGTCTTTGACTCGCCTTGCTGTCTCCGGTCCAAGCACTATCCTGACACCGTATGTCTTTGACTGCCCCTCCAACCTCGCGGCCAGGTTAACACCATCTCCAAGGCAGGTGTAGTCGAAGCGTTGGTCGGATCCCATGTTGCCCACAACGACCTCCGCAGTGTTTATACCCAATCCCATTCCAAAAGCCGGTATGCCTTCCTGCTGTACTTCCTCGTTGAACTTGTCCAGGCTGTCCAACATCTTGATACCCGTCCACACGGCGTTCTCCGCGTGATCCCAGTCATCCAGTGGTGCGTTCCAGAAAGCCATCTGTGCGTCACCGATGTACTTGTCTATGGTGCCCTTGTTGTTCAATATCTCTCGGGTCATTGCGGTCATGTATCTGTTCATTATCTTTGTGAGCCCTTGCACGTCCTCACCATAGTGTTCTGAAATGGAAGTGAATCCCCTGACGTCAGTGAACATTATTGATAGGTTCCTCGATTCGCCACCCAACTTCAATAGGTCGGGATTCTTCTGTAGTTGTGCCACCATGTCTGGTGATAGGTATGTGCCGAACTGTTTCTTGATCTGTTGTTTGAGACTGAACTCTTTGACGAAACGATTGAACACCGCGTGGAAACCTGTTATGGTGGTAACAAGTATTATCCAACTGGCATCCCAGAGTTGTAGGTGCTTGACGAAATAGAAATATGCACCATAGGCCGTTCCTGACCACACAGTCAACAACACAGCACCCACCAACCAGTAAGGTGCGAAGCCCGCCAATAAAATTATTATCACTGCCAGCACACCCGCGGCAACATATTCAAGGAAAGTGGCCGTATCTAATCGCACTATGTTCTCACCGTTCAACACGGTCTGTAAACTGACGGCCATTGCAGTGTGACTGTACTGCTCACCGTTGGGTGTTGCTATAATAGTGCTGATACCTTGGGCGGTGTTGCCTATTATCACAGTCTTGCCCGCCACTGACGTGAAGTCATCCGTGATGCTGATCGTTTCAAACTGCTTGTTCCATCTCAGCCATATCCTTGCGTACTGGTCTGTTTTAATTGTTTTGAATTTTGGTACCCTCAGTGCTATCACGCCACCCTCGCTGGCTTTGACTTGATAACTTGGGTCTCCCACTGCCACTCTAATCACTTCTAGTGCAACACTGGGATAGACTTCATCACCCACCCTCATCAGCAATGGCAGTCTTCGAACGACACCGTCTATCTCAGGCGTTGTGTTGACAACTCCAACACCATCAACGTTGTCTCCCAACAACGGTATTGGACCCAGCATACCCGGCCATTCGAACAACCAAGGCAACGGATCACCTATCTTGGCCACACCACGTGGCACTGCGTTCTTGTTCGTCTGTGTTGTGCCCGCCTGTGCTATGACAATTCCATTCTGCACTAATGCCTGTGCGAGGTCCATGTCTCCGCCCAGTCGGTCCTCTTCTGAGAACAATATTGGCAGGACGATTATGCCTGCGCCTGCTTCTCTCAATCGCCATATCACGTCAGCCAACACTGTACGCTTCCATGGCCACTGTCCGTTCTGTTCTATGCTCTTCTCGTCAATCTCAACTATTATCACATCCTCACTCATACTGGGTGTGTCGTATTTCTGTATGAGGTCAAAACTTTTTAATCTTGCTGTCTCTTTGATGAAAGGATCTTTGAGACCCCACAGCATCAGTGCCGCCAGTGTGATGAAAGCCAGTGTCCAGTGTGTCAGTATCCGTTTCATCCCCTGATGCCCTCTGTTGCTTTCCTCATGAACTTATAATTGACCCATTCCTCAAATCTATCTTTTTTATTTTTGTATGTCCAGAACACCTTGCCCAACAATCTGTCCATGGTTCTCTGTGGTGTGTAATCTGACAGGGGAGTTTCCAAGGTGAACATGCCACAGCCTGCCTGTCCTTGCCAGTATGTTTGTCCTGTTGGATCCATTTCTGGAGAGTCCTTGAAAAATTCCGCTGATGTGATTTTTTCTCCAGTGTCATACATCGTGACCATGGTGTCTTCTTCTGTGTGATGGTAATGTTCCATGATACAGTGAACCAGTTGCTCCTGGTATGCCCTTTCTTCCATGCGTGATTCCCAACCGTCATACAGTGTGATCACTTGGGTGACAAGCAGTAGAGGTACGGCAAATCTTGTGGTGAACTTGTTCCAGAAGTTTTTCATTATGTGTGTATTTAAGTGGATTTAGTTCTGTGTTACGGACACGGAACAGGTGTTTGTAGCACAACTCTGCTGTAGGTAGTAGTTCTGATCAGTACTGCTGTCCTGGGTCAAGTTCAAGGTGGTGGGATTGCCACTGAGATCCAGGTACCCGTTGTGTGTGCCCGAACCGTCCTGCACCACTGTCACCGTGTGGTTGTCCGTCAGGGTCACATCCAGGAAGTGATCCCCGGTGCCCAACTGGTCTATGTCCACGGTGTTGCTACTGTCAATGTCAAGGAACAATATCTTGTCGCCCGTCTCTTTTTGATCTATGGTCACTGAGTTGCTGTTGCCGGCCACGTTGATGGAACTGTGGTGTGCACCACTGCCCGAGAGATGCAGTTGCATGAGTGCCACTGTGTTGCTGGCACCTGTTATGTCCACTATGGCCCTCTGGCTGGTGTCCTGCCATATGTCCACGTCGTTGCTGTTGCCATTGATGTCGATGCCCAACACATTGTCCGTGTTCTTCTGTGTGATGCTGAGTGATATGCTGTCTCCCGTTATGTTGGCGGCGGAGGTGAGATCAGTGCCCGTTATGAGATTGTCATCACCGTCCTGCATGATGTCCAGGTCTATGCCTGATCCACTCTGCGTCATGTATATCTTGTTGCCGGTCTGTGTCTTGTTCCTGGCGGTGTTGACCGTTGTCTGCTGTGATGTTGTTATGGCCGCCTGTGGTGTTGATGAATACAATCCTTCTTCTTCCGCTATGCTTGTGAACAACGCATCCATATTATTATTGGCAGTAGAGCCGCCTACAGTTCCTAAAAACTGTCCGTAACCAAATGTCACATAAACTGCACCGCCATTTGAACCATAATCCCATTTGTGCCACATTGAAAGGCTAGTATTGTTAGCAGTGTTTGTTGCCACGATTTCACCGCCAGTTATAGAATACATATATCCGTCTACACCAACCAAATAGTTTTCACTTGATGTGCCTGAAGCATAATCACCGTATCTGATGCTTTGATAGAGATCATTGGCATTAACCGTAGCAGTATATGATCCTACCTGCATCTTGTTTTCAATCAATGATTCAATGTTACCGATTCTGTTTGTTGCTCCATTTTCTGCGGCGATGATTAATATGCCACCACCACTCACAAATGAGTCATAGTTTGTTCTACAGGTGCTACCACAGTTTGAGTTACCAGTAATATCAATTACCATTTCTTTACCTGATAACAATGATGAACTAACTGTGCCACTTGTGCTACCTGTTACAGTAAAACCTAAACCTTCGTAATGACTCTTGAGGTTGCTGTAATGAGAACTTTCGTTATTAGAGTGGAATATGAGTAGATCATTGGCTTTGGCACTGGTGTGTGCCACCACGAGGATCAACGCCGATAACAATAGTCTAACCATTATGTGCGTATTTATTTTAACTGCGTGTTTAATTCTGTGTCACAGTGGCCGAGCAGGTGGTGGTGGCACAGCTCTGCTGTAGGTGGTAGTTCTGGTCCGTGGCGCTGTCCTGTGTCAGCGTCAGCGTGGTGGGATTGCCCGACAGGTCTATCAGTGCGTCATGACTGCCCGAACCGTCCTGGGTCACCGTCAGCGTGTGGTTGTCGGTGAGTTCCACGTCCAGGAAGTGCTCACCGGTGCCCAGTTGATCGATGTCCACTGTGTTGCTACTGTCCATGTCCAGGAACAGCGTCTTGTCTCCGGTCTC
>Ga0255779_1002697_pt1 | contig 18498 bp, 15 predicted proteins | sample 011ome_21_FD_179977 | JGI IMG/M metagenome (GOLD analysis project Ga0255779, IMG submission 179977) | Coastal salt marsh microbial communities from the Groves Creek Marsh, Skidaway Island, Georgia - 011508AT metaG (version 2) | ecosystem: Environmental > Aquatic > Marine > Intertidal zone > Salt...
CCAATTCCTTAGTAGGGCTTATTGTGGCGATTGATGTATGACTCGATGGCTATCTTTCATTGCGCCGCGCTACCGAATAACAAAAGGGTGTTGCTCCGCCGGGTAAACGCCGTATCGGTCGCGGTAAGAGGGTGGTTGTCTGCCTTCTATATCGGTAATGCCGTATTTAATCCCCAATTCTGCGCCAATGAGTGCGCGCCCAGAAAACTCCAACAGCTCTGGATCGTTGTATAAACTCCACAAAATCTTGCCGGTAAACTCTGGCGTTTCCATGGTTTCAGGTTGCAGATAGGCATATTTGTCGGGCTCCGCATCGATCATGGCCCGCAGGCGCTCGGTCATGAGTGCGCCCATCCAAATTGATGTCGTTGCTACCTTAAACGGTTCAAGGTCCACCGCCATATCAGCAGCCATTTTATCCAAGCCCGCTTTATGTACTCCGTAAGCGGGACCGAATACATAGTGCCGCGCTCCGGGAGCGGAGGTGAAGGCAATCAAACCGCTGCTTTGTGCGGCCATGATTTTCGCTGCGTGATGCGATGCTACGTAAGCCCCCCTGAGTCCAGCCTGCCACATGTCAATCAAAGCGATTGGCTTTTCCCAGAAATTCCCCGGTGTTGTCATCTCCTCGTGCGCGGCAAACGCATTGTTTACCACTATATCCAGTCGACCCTGTTCTTTGAGTACTAATTCAAAGAGGTTGGCTATTTGTGTGTCATCGGTGTGATCCACAGCGACCGCATGGCCTGTTCCGCCTGCTTCTGTAACAGCATTGGCTGTTTCATAAATGGTGCCCGGGAGTGCCGCCTCGCCAGATTGCTGGGTACGACCCGTGACATACACTGTGCAGCCTTTGCTACCTAACGCAATAGCAATGCCTCGCCCGGCACCCCGGCTAGCGCCGGTCACAATCACTACGGCATTTTCTTTTGTCATGATTGTTTGCCTTCGGCTGCCGGATTTGACCAGCGATGGCCCTCTGGCGTGTCTTCAAGGGTGAGTGGGCGCTGGTAGCTAACGTCATTTTGATTGGGCAGCCCGCGAAGAAACCCCATTTCACGAAGATAATCAGAGTTCATGATGGTGGCATCCCCCACCAGGCCCACTTCCAACGTACATCGACGTAATGCAATGCGCCAAATCCCGTCTTCCTTGACGAGACGATCGACGTAGCGTCCCGCTAATACACGTGCTGTTTTACCATCGGTGTTGAAGAACAACCCGACGGAATAGCTCTCTGCGTGAGCTTCATCCCCATTGATATCACAGCTATGAGTAGTGATGTTATGCATGGTTTGCAACGCGCTCGCCGAATGGGTCGCATTCGCCCAGGCGGGGTAGTCCGAGCCTGCATTGATAAATTTGGTTCCATGTTCGTCAATGCCAGCTTTGCTGTAACTTGCTGCCAATAGCTCAACATCCTGACGATCGCAGCCGCGCGCGTTATTTGCAATGCAATCAAGTATCGCTTGCCGATCTAGAAGATGTTGCAACTGCGTTTCCAATTGGACGAGACGCCCTTCAATATCTGACAATGGCAACCCTCCCGGCCGACGATTTTTACATTATTGCCGAGATAGTATTTAAACAGTGCTGTTCAATCAAATATTTTCCGTGATGGCTCGGGCTTGATTACCGTCGACATAGATGTAACGGATGACTTTTGCTCAACGGCTTCTTGTGGTGGCTTTTTAGTTGCAAGTGGCTACGTTATTGCAAGTGGCTGCCAGCAGCATAAATTTCGGATAACTGACCTTATGGCATTTTAGAAAACATAATGTTTCGCAAATAAAGCGTACGGTTTGGCGCTTTCTGTGAACCCAAAAACGCAATTATATTGGTAACGTCGGCTAAATTTGCACCTGCATTGATAGCTTTTCGCACTGAGCGTGCTAGTCAAAAGTAGGGTGGCTAAGGCCGCATAAACGTAATGCACGAAAACACTCCAACGTATTTATTTTAGACTCTAATTATCGTCTGCTTCGTTCTGAGGAGCATCTGGGGCCTGCGCATACTGTCCCACAAATTGACCGCTTCAACGCGATTATGTCGTGATTTTTGGCGTGCTATCGGGTCGAGTAAAATTCAATAGAAGACCATACGGTCTCTTGAATCAGGCGAACGCGTACTCTGTCTAGACAGGCGTATCTACGTGCGTTGCTTTGACTTTCATTGGCGAGCGTTAGGCTATTGGGCGATCTTTTTGATACAACCTCCAGCCAAACTCAATTGAGATGATCATGCTCGCGCGCGCCACAAGCCGCTGACGTTTTTCTCGGTGGCCGCGGTGTGCAAAAGGTGTTGCCAATACCAAATCATTGATTTGCTCATGGGAGAGTTCACGGGTGTAGGCGCAAACGCCATGTTCCAACAGGGTTGCGCCGGCGAGTAAGTTACGCAACGGTTTATGTTCAAAGGGGGTGTCATAGAGCGCGGCTCTCAACTCCCACAGGTGGCGATTGCTCGGCCCCACCTCTAGATAAAACGCCTCAGGTTTAAGTACTCGTAAAGTCTCCGCATCGTTTGATGGCGCAAACACCTTGAGTACCGCATCAACGATGTTATCCATCACGGGCAGTCGCGAATTGCTAGCCACGGCATATTGATGGCCGGGGAATGCCTTGGCGGCAATACGCACGGCAGGTTTCGCTATATCCACACCGAATAGGTCCAGATTGCGGATTCCAGACGTGAGTAAGCCGTCGTAATAGCCTTCGCCACAGCCTATATCGAGAAGCGAAGTGACGGCTCGTTTTGCTAGGAGTTCGGTGATTGTGTTGGCAAGGGGCTCGTATAGACCGGTTGCAAGCAAGCGGCGCCTAGCCATTACCATCTCCGGCGGATCCCCGGGTGTCCTAGAGTGCTTATGATGTGCGGGTAGTAAATTGACATAACCCTCGCGGGCAACATCAAAGCTATGACCATTGCTACACGACCAAAGATCACCACTGCCGATTAACTCGGCTTTGCAGTTGGGGCAGCTCCAAATCATTGTTGTGACCATTGGCTCCTTTACACGTAAGCCGATGACGCCCAACATTTGTATCACTGTCAATGAAATTTTGTGTCAAGGTTAATGTCGTTGTATAAAGCGGAAGGTATAGACAGCGGCAGGTGCAGCCGCTGCTCGTGGCACGATAAATAATATAATAAGAGGTCGGAATACCTATGATGCGGGCTAAAGATACATTCGCCAGCCGAACACAGCCGGTATGGCTTACAGCACGCCGCGCCACAGCCAGTGTTGCTGTGGTCTTTTGTGGTATGGGCGTGATGCAAAGGTCTCAGTCTGTTTTTTCAGTACCATGCGACTAGGGCTGATACATGGCTATTAGCACTAAAGCGGAGCAATCCTCCAAATCAGTGATCAGCGATCTGTGGAGCTCATTTGCTGTGCCCCCCAGTGATCCCCCTGTCGGCAGTAATCGGCCACAGGGTCATTTAATGGCCCACGTATTACTCATCATTATGGCGCCAACCTTAACAATCATGTCAGTTGGCGCCTGGCTGATACCCACCATGCATGAGACTACCCGCTGGGTGTCCACTGCTTGGGCTTGCCTGCTTGTGCCCCTTACGTTTCTTTGGCCCAAAGTAAGCCATGGCGCTGGCCGATTTTTTATTCTATTGGTTCTTGCTCTGGTGCAAGTGCGTTTTTTGTTGAGTTGGATGTTTCTAGACGACACCGATTTGTTTGCGTCTACGGTGACGGGGCTCATAGTGACACCACTGTTGCTCTTTATTGTGGCTCTGCAAGAAGGACGAAGAAACGGCGTCATCATTGGTGTTCTAGTGGCATTGGCGATGGGGGTGGCAACCCACATAGGTCCGTCAAGAGAAGATCTCGCAGCGACAGCTTTTGCCGATACCCGGATAGCTATTCCCACCTTCATGACTATGCTGATTTATGCGGTCTTGGTGAACGCATGGACGGGTCAGCAGGAGCAGCTCAAAGATATCGAGTTACAAGCAATCATGCTCCAGCAGCAAGCAAATGCTGATCTCGAGACCGGGCTGTTGAATGACAAGGGGTTGCGGCTTGTTGCCAATGGCTGGATTCATCGCCGTCAACCCTTTGCGGTTTTGGCCCTGCGGCTGGATGGGTTGGCCTCTCTGGTCACATTGTCCCTCAATGATCAAGCCAGAGTGCTCAGCACCGAGCTCGGTAAACACTTGCAAGATAACTTAGCACAGCCGGTGACGTTGGCTCGGTGGGATGCGCAGACCTATGTCTTGCTGTCGCACTTGGCTGATCAGCGAAGTGTTGAGCGATTTGCCCAACGGCTACGCCGTATGATTGCGGGTTTAGCCGACAAAACGGCAATTCCCCAGACCATTAGCATTGGCTTTTCTATATTGGCAAGCCAAGAGGAATTTGATGTCGGCATAAATCGTGCCGTGTCAGCCCTCAAAGAAGCGTCTGGTTTGGGCAATTGTGTGCGCTCGTGCCTGTGATAAAAATGGCAGGCGGACAGCGAGCACAAAGCCGGGCGCTGTTGCTTATGTTCAACATACAAAAACAGGAACGGGTCAAAGCTCTATGCACAATAGCAGGCCGGAGATCTATGGATGGAGCAGTCAGTGGGCCTACTTACGCGTCTATTCTTGGTTGTGGTTGCGGGTTAATGCTGTTTGCCTAGGCTGCTTTCGTATCCTTGATTACTCAATACCAATACTCAGGTTTTCTCTTCAGTGACAGTCCACGACAACGTTATCGCTGCAACGCAGGCATGGCTTGCGTCAGTCGTTGTAGAACTCAACCTCTGCCCCTTTGCCAAAGTCGTCGTTGATCGGGCGTCTTTGCGGCTGTGCGTGCATGAGAGCCCCGAGCCGCTCCAGCTGTTGCAAACACTCCACGAGGAACTGCTGCGACTACAAGCCTCACCTGACATAGAAACCACGCTCATTATCCATCCCAATGCCCTGGTGGATTTCTATGCCTACAACGACTTTTTGGCCACCGTTGATGAGTGGCTGCGATCCGAAGGCTTCGAGGGGGTTTTTCAGGTGGCGAGTTTTCATCCAGACTATCAGTTTGCTGGCACCACTCCTGGAGATGCCGAAAATTTTACCAATCGATCACCCTTTCCCATGCTTCACCTTCTCCGCGAGTCCAGCATCGATTGGGCCGTTGCCTCGCACCCCAATGTCGATGCCATACCCAATACCAATATGGCGACCATGAGGCGGCTGGGAGCGGAGACGCTGAGTAAGCGCTTGGAAAAGTGTTTTGATGTCTGAGCACTTGGGCAAGTGGAGCCTGGCCGTCAGCTAAAAATGACCCTTGCCAATCAATAACCCTTTTGGGAACAAACGCCGTACAGCAGGGGTTTGTTTTGCAGAAAACGATGCAAGTTCTCGGCAAACACGGAGAGGATAGCATCACTGGGTGTGGGTGCCGCTGTATGGGCAGTAATATGTAAGTTCTTTGTCCGCCAAAACACGTGATCTGGCGGTAGCGGCTCGGTATTAAAAACATCCAATACAGCGCTACGCAGCTGACCCGACGCCAAGGCTGCTACCAAGGCGCGTTCATCAACGGCGTTGCCGCGTCCGACATTGATAAAAATTGCACCGGGGGAGAGCTGATCGAGTAATGCCGCATCAACCAATTCATCCGTTTGTGGTGTGTTAGGTAACACGCTAACCAAGTAATCAAGGCCGCGAGCAAATGCCAATCGGTCGTTTGTGGCAAAACAGCTATCAAAACCTTCTTGCGTGCGACCGTCCGAGTTTAAACCCCGACAACGTAGTTTGAAGGTACAGCTTGCGCCGGCAATGGCCGACCCGATTGAACCCGTTCCCATAATACCGAGCGTTTTGCCCGCTACTGTGCCATCGGGACCATCTAGCCACGTGGTTGCTACCCCTCGTTGAATAATCTGGCGTTCTATTGCCAATAACCAACCTATAACGAATTCACTCATCGCCTGGCCAAATACCCCTTTGAGTGCAGTGATCTGTAACTGCTCGGTGGCGAAGTTTGCAATGGCATCTACGCCTGCCCATGTACTTTGAACCCATTGGAGATTTGGACAGCTGGGTATGAAATGGATTAACTCAGCGGGCGCGCCTAGCAAAATTCTGACGGACGAAAGATCAGCCTCATTGGGTATGCTAACAACGACAGACGGCAACTCAGGTGGGCAAACATCCAGCGCGGCCTTGGTCCAATCGCCGCTGCCCACAATCGCCAATTGAGGCGCGGCTTGGCTACCTATGATGGCGTTGAATCCGTTTGTCATGGCGTCCCGCATCTCTTGTACATTATTGATTGACTGGCAGGGTGGTGCTTACGGGTAGTGGACGATTGAATAGATACGCGATGCCTATGCCGAGCAATATCACTGGCAGTAAGGTGCTCCAGAGAACGGCTTGCCAACCAATCTGACTCAACACCGCCCCGGCCATAAGGCTGGCTAGCGCCGACGTTCCAAATACGGCGGCCTCATTCAGCCCCTGAGCACGGAAACGCTCCGAGGGCTGGTAGGTTTTAACCAATAGGGTTGTACCGCCGACAAATAAAAAGTTCCAACCGACGCCAAGTAGTATAAGCGCCCCTGTGTAATGCATGAGCTCATGGCCCAGAAGACCAACGCTTAATGTCGCCAGGTAAATGCCGATACCCCCAAGCATGAGTCGGCGCTCACCGAGGCGGCTTATCAGCACACCGGATACCAGCGATGGCAAATACATGGCGAGCACATGAGCACGAATTACACCCGCTGTGTCTGTCATGCTGTGCCCGTCCATAATGTGCATTGATACCGGTGTGGCCGTCATCACAAAGGTCATGACGCCTTGGCCGACGACTCCTGCAGCTATGGCCAATAGCAGAAGCGGTTGTGCGGTGAGCTGGCGCACGGATCGAGCTTCGCTTTGATCGAGATGTTCGTGAGAGGGTGGTTTGGTCAGTGTTAAAAGTCTCAGCAGTAAGGCGGCCACGACAAAGAGGCAGCCCGAGCTTGCCAGAGCGCCTGCAAAGCGCGTTTCAGGCCACAGCCAATCACTGCGAGCCACCAGTTCGGGTCCTATCAGCGCGCCACCTACACTCCCCAGTAAAATGATCGAAATGGCGGTACCGGCACGAGATAGCGCGACGGTCTCGGTAGCGGCAAAGCGAAACTGTTGGCTAAAGGCCAACGTGCCGCCAATAAGCAAGGTGCTCAGGCAGTAGAGCCAGAATTGCTGGACCAAAACAGCAGCGATAGCCGTCGCGCAGGCAACGGCCGCAAGTAGCGCCGCGCTGGTAAAGCCATCACGTCGGCCGAAGCGCTGCATGAGACGTGTTGCCGGCAGTGTACCCAGTGCAGTGCCCACGACGGTGAGTGATACTGGTAGCGTTGACAGCGCTCGTGACGGCGCCAGTTGTGCGCCAATAATGCCGCCCAGTGTTACGGTCATAACAGACCCCGAAACAAAAATGGTCTGGCAGACCAGCAATAGCAGCAAGTCTTTGTTCAACAGGGGAGCGGTTGCCGGGAATGACTCAGGCGCCAAATGAGACGTGGCCGTTGGGCCTTGGGACTTTGCGGTGCGCGACATTGGGTTCTCAATACAGTATCGATGGTCAACTTTACCTTGATTTACAGGCATTTGTTGCGCGACCAACGTTATACCTGCCTGCAAGACCTGTCAGACACCTCTAATGGCAGATTTTGGGTCGAAGGATTGGCCGAAAAGTGGTCAGGATCCGGTTGAAAACGTGAAATCTGGCATTTTGCCATCCGCGGGCCTTCAGACTAGGGCGCGAATATGGTAGAAAGCGCGCACCAATTGGGAAGTGTGTTGTTGAGTTGTCGGATTAGGCCGCATTGCACACTTTTTGGCGTCTTGGATGTCCCTAATCTTCTGTGTGTGTAATGAGCTAGCTGGAGCGCCTCACCGCGCATAAATCGTGGCTACATGCGTGCACAGAAGCCGCAGGTCAAGACAAGCTAAATCAAAATTTCCAACGAAATGAGTTGAGCAATGTCAGATCTATCTATTTACAGAAATATCGGTATCTTCGCCCACGTTGACGCCGGTAAAACTACGACGACCGAGCGCATCCTTAAGCTGACCGGTAAAATTCACAAGACCGGTGAGGTGCACGATGGTGCAGCCACGACCGACTTCATGGAACAGGAACAGGAGCGCGGCATTACCATTCAGTCCGCTGCCACAACCTGTTTCTGGAGAGATCACCGTCTTAACATTATCGACACTCCCGGACACGTAGATTTCACGGTCGAAGTGTATCGCTCACTAAAAGTACTCGATGGTGGCATTGGCGTTTTCTGTGGCTCGGGTGGTGTAGAACCCCAGTCCGAAACGAACTGGCGCTACGCCAATGAGTCGGAAGTGGCGCGTTTGATATTTGTGAACAAGCTTGACCGTGTTGGTGCCGACTTTTATCGCGTGGTGGATCAGGTTCGCAACGTATTGGCAGCCAACCCACTCGTTATGACCTTACCCATTGGTCGTGAAGATGAGTTTGTCGGTGTGGTCGACGTGCTCACCAAGACAGCCTACGTTTGGGACGACTCGGGTCTGCCCGAAAATTACGAAGTTGTTGATGTTCCTGCCGATATGGTAGACGACTTGAATATGTATCACGAGCAGCTCATTGAAGCGGCCGTGGAAATGGACGACGATCTTATGATGGCCTATATGGATGGTGAAGAACCCTCCATTGAGGACATCAAGCGTTGTATCCGTGAGGGAACCCGCACCCTCAAGTTTTTCCCTACGTTCTGTGGCTCGGCATTTAAAAACAAAGGTGTTCAGCTGGTGCTCGACGCGGTTGTTGATTACCTGCCCAGCCCCACAGAAGTAGATCCACAAGATTTGACCGACGAAGAGGGCAACCCCACCGGTGACAAGGCGCTTGTCAGCGTTGACGAACCTCTACGAGCTCTGGCGTTCAAGATTATGGACGACCGCTACGGCGCGCTGACCTTCATTCGCGTGTACTCGGGCAAGATGAAGAAAGGTGACACCATCTTGAACTCGGCCACGGGTAAGACCGAGCGTATTGGTCGTATGGTTGAGATGCATGCTAACGAGCGCAACGAGATTGACTCGGTGCAAGCCGGCGACATCTTTGCGTGTGTGGGTATGAAAAACGTGCAAACGGGCCACACACTGTGTTCAGTCGATCACCCCTGCACCCTAGAGGCAATGGTCTTCCCCGATCCAGTTATCTCTATTGCGGTCGCGCCCAAGGACAAGGCGGGTACCGAGAAAATGGGTATCGCCATCGGTAAGATGATTGCCGAAGACCCATCATTCCGGGTGGAGACCGACGAAGATTCAGGCGAGACCATTCTTAAAGGAATGGGTGAGCTTCACCTCGATATTAAGATTGATATTTTGCGCCGCACCTACGGTGTTGACCTTGAAGTGGGCCAGCCACAAGTGGCCTATCGTGAAACCATCACCCAGCCGGTTGAAGACAGCTACACCCATAAGAAGCAGTCGGGTGGTTCCGGTCAGTTTGGTAAAATTGACTACCGTATTAAGCCCGGCGAACCCGGCAGTGGCTTCCAGTTCACATCGTCTGTTGTGGGCGGTAACGTACCCAAGGAATTCTTCCCAGCTATTGAGAAGGGTTTCTCGGTCATGATGGAGCAGGGCCCATTGGCGGGCTTCCCCGTGTTAGATGTAGCCGTTGAGCTGTACGACGGTGGCTTCCACGCAGTTGACTCGTCGGCCATCGCGTTTGAATTGGCGGCCAAAGGTGCGTTCCGTCAATCTATGCCCAAGGCCAGCCCACAGCTCATCGAACCCATTATGAAGGTGGATGTCTTTACACCGGAGGATAACGTGGGTGACGTGATCGGCGACTTGAACCGTCGTCGCGGTATGATCAAAGACCAAGAGCCCGGCCCTACGGGTATCCGCATTAAAGCCGATGTGCCGCTTGCCGAGATGTTTGGCTACATTGGTCACTTGCGCACTATTACTTCAGGGCGCGGTCAGTTCTCGATGGAGTTCTCACACTATTTACCTTGCCCCACCAATGTGGCGTCTGAGGTTATTGAGAAGGAAAAAGCGCGCAAGGCTGAAAAGAACTAATTCAGGCTGGTCGCATAATCGCCCGGGGGTATCATGCCTCTGGGCTTTTTTTTGTCTGAAGAGTGGTATCTGGGATTTGCCGCCGAATCGCGTATGCTTTGAGCTTTGTCGTTTTGGATTCTGCTGTGGGAAAGTTTCGCTTTCAACTGACTCAACGTGTCATTAACAAAAGCTTAGCTAGGTTGGCCGAGCGTGATGTACGTATTGCTAAGGCGCTTGAAGAGGTGGGTTATCCCAAGGAGCGTCGGCGTGCCCAAGGATTTGCAGCACTTGCTCATATTATCGTTGGTCAGCAAGTATCTACTCATGCAGCGCGTGCCATCACGGAACGTCTAATAGCCACAGTGGGTGGTGCTCTCACCCCCGAAGCCGTAAGCAACAGCGATGACGTCGCACTCAAAAGCGCGGGCTTGTCGCGTCAAAAAGTATCTTACCTGCGCTCACTGACCGCCGCGGTAAGATCGGGATCGTTGCCCGTAGACAGCTTGCACGACTTGACCGATGCCGAGGTGGTCAGTCGAATAACGGCGATAAAGGGCTTTGGTGAATGGTCGGCTCATATGTATTTAATGTTTGCGCTTGGTCGATTGGATATTTGGCCGACTGGTGACCTGGCGGTGCGCGCTGGATTTGCTCAGATCATGGCTCTAGATGAGCGACCAACCCCTGCTCAGACGCGTGAGTTTGCCGAGAGCTTTTCACCATGCCGTAGTGCATTGGCATTACTTTGCTGGAAGGTCTACAGCGAGGCGCCCTTGCCATGACGGATGAGAATAGTGCGCAGGCGTGCGATGATTTTTTCATGCGGCAGGCGCTGCAGTGCGCCGAAGAAGCCTCACAGCAAGGCGAGGTACCGGTGGGTGCGGTGTTGGTGGCCCATGATGGGCAGGTCCTCGCGTGGGCCGGTAACGCTCAAATTGCAAGCTCTGACCCAACGGCTCATGCAGAGGTTGCCGTACTTCGGATGGCGGCAACGGCGCTACAAAACTACCGTTTGCCCGGTACCACGCTGTACGTCACATTAGAGCCTTGTACCATGTGTTGTGGCGCTCTTGTGCATGCCCGTGTTGCTCGTCTGGTTTTTGCAGCGCGGGAACCCAAAGCAGGTGCCGTGGTGAGTACCGCAGCACTCTTGGATAACCCTGCTCTCAACCATGCCATTCAATGGCAAGAAGGGGTTATGGCTGATGAGAGTGCCGCACTTCTTAAAGCTTTTTTCAGGGCTCGGCGAGGTCGGTAACGGTTTTGCAGGACGGCTGGTGGCTTTTTCTGCGTTGTTCGCTGGTTATTTTTGCCTCAGTCGAGCTGCAGTCTACTGACAGTAGCGCTAATTGCTTTGGCCTGCGCTGAAGTCAAATCGACAAACCGAAAACGCGTGTAAAACCTTGCCGCCTCAATCTGATTACAGGTGACCACTTCAGCTCTGACGTTCATCAATTCAGCGGTCGACGGGTCATGCCAAGAAATTTCCGCGGCCGCTCCGGGAGCCGCGGGTATAACGGTATTAAAGGCAATGCCGCCATCGCCCAGGTTGACGTTGGTCAGTGAGCGTTGCACGGCGGGGTGGCTCATGCCAGAAACAATATCGATTTTTTCGCCCAAAATCGCCAAGATATTAGCGAGGTCACTGTCGCGGTTCGTGATGTCGGTAAGCAGCCCCTGGAATTGCGTATTTAGCTCACTCAAGCGAACCTCGGCACCTGTAGGGTCGCTGTTTAAAAGGCGCCATGCCAGATCGAGAGTTGCCCCTCCTCGTCGGTGAGTACGTTGATTTATCATACCGTGGTCCCCTCGCTCGTTATTGCGCGGCCATGATTATCCTGCCGTGGACATCCCTTCCTTTCAATCGGTCACCCACTATCCTAGATCTACATTTACCGCTTGCGCAACTGTAATAGCCTTTTCTACCGCCTGCTCTATGGAGTCACCGCTAGCTAGCGCGACCCCCATGCGTCGTTTACCTCTTACCTCAGGTTTCCCAAATAACCTCAAATCGGTATCGGGTTCAGCTAAAGCGGTATCGAGATTGGTAAAACGCACTGCATCAGACGTGCCTTCAACCAACACCACAGCAGATGCGGCAGGTCCACGCTGGCGAATCGCGGGGATGGGTAGACCTAGGAATGCGCGGACATGCAAATCAAACTCGGATAAATTCTGAGATATGAGGGTAACCATGCCGGTGTCATGAGGTCTTGGCGACACCTCGCTGAACCAAACTTCATCGCCCTTAATGAACAGTTCCACACCAAAAAGCCCCCACCCACCTAGGGCTTGGGTGACTTTGGCAGCAATTTCATGCGATTTCTCCAATGCTAAGTGACTCATCGGTTGAGGCTGCCAAGATTCACGGTAGTCGCCATCCTCTTGCCGGTGGCCAATGGGCTCACAAAAATCGATGCCGTGCTTATGTTGGACAGTGAGGAGTGTTATCTCGTAGTCAAAATCAATAAAGCCCTCAATGATGACTCGGCCTGCGCCGGCCCGGCCCCCGGATTGTGCGTAGTCCCAGGCAGCGTCTATATCATCAGCGCTCTTAATTGTGCTCTGCCCTTTCCCAGAAGAACTCATGACCGGTTTCACTACACAGGGGATGCCCACTTTCTTAACCCCGGCACAAAAGTCGTCAAAGCTATCGGCAAAATGATACGGAGATGTGGCAAGACCCAACTCCTCAGCGGCAAGGCGGCGGATGCCCTCGCGGTTCATGGTGAGTCGAGCCGCTGTTGCTTTCGGCACGATCGTAAAACCTTCCGCCTCCAATTCCACAAGTGCATCTGTAGCAATGGCTTCGATTTCAGGAACGATGAAGTCGGGCTGTTCCGCCTCGATAACCTCTCGCAGTCTTGAGGCATCGAGCATTGGAAATGTGTAACTACGATCAGCTACTTGCATAGCAGGTGCACGCGCATAGCGGTCACAGGCTATCACCTCACAACCGAGGCGCTTCAGTGCGATCACCACCTCTTTTCCCAGTTCTCCCGAGCCACACAGTAAAACTTTAGTTGCAGAGTGTGAAAATGGCGTTCCAATCGATGTCATAGCAGTCTCAGAGTGCAAGTGGTAAGGAAGGCAAGGCACTGTCAGATAGAAGCTTGCGCATATCGAGCGGCGGCTGAATCCGATTATTGGGCATTGCTGTCAATTGTAGCGCGCTGAAGTAATGGCGGATATTGTCGACGTACGTCACGGCTTCTTTCCCGCGCGCGAAACCGTAGCGTGTGGTCGGGTATATGTCGGGATTTTGTAAATCGGGTAAATGTTCGCGTACATCCTGCCAGCGGTGTGGGTCTAGACCCGAGCGCTCGGTGATTCTCCGCGCATCCTCCAGGTGCCCCATGCCTATGTTATACGCGGCTAAAGCCAGCCAGGTTCGATCGGGTTCTTCGATATCGGTTGGTAGCCGTCGGCTCAGATTTTTTAAAAATCGAGCCCCGCCGCGCAGGCTCTCTTTGGGATCAAGACGGTTGGTAACACCGAGCTCCTCAGCGGTTGACCTTGTGATCATCATCATGCCGCGTACGCCAGTGGGTGACTTGGCGCGGGGGTTCCAATGAGACTCCTGATAGGCCACTGCGGCAAGCAAGCGCCAGTCCATTTGGTACTCCCGTGCCACCGCCTCTATCAGTGGTCGCCACGTTGGCAGATCTTCGCGCACTTTTCGCTGAAACGTGAAGGAGCTAATTCGAGAGGCAAATTCAATACTGCCAAAGTGTTTGTCTTTTAAGGTTGTCAACGCGCCGTTTTGCTCGCTCTCCCTTAAGAATGTGTTGAGGTCCGCTTGCAACTCGGCTGCGCCCGGAAGATTGGGCAGATACCAAGCAATACCCGACTCCGTATCTAGTTCAAGCGCAGCAACGAGTCGCGGAAACAGTTGTTGTTGTACCTGAAATTCAACTGAGTCGATAATCGCGAGTTCAGCTTTCTCCTCGGTAACCAGTTTCATTAGCTCTAAGGTGTCGGCAGCCCGAATTTCTCGCCATGTCAAATCAGGGAGCTCCTCCCGTAATGTTGCCAGTCGTTCAACATGGCTGCTGCCTGCAAGTACTACAATATCGCGGCCCATAAGCTCGGTCAGATCTCTGGGTCTGCGCGAGCCGCTCTTGTAAATAATTAGCGGCTGCTGCGCTAGGTAGCTGTCTGTAGCCGTGAATTTTGCCGCGCGCTCGGGTGTTAACCGGAGTCCCGCTGCCGCTATATGACCTTCACCGGCGCTCAGCATGGCAATGAGCTCTTCCAGCGTGAATGCCACCTTAATGCGCAGAGATAAGCCACGTGATTGAGCATAGGCGGCGGCTAGCTCGTATTCAAAACCGGTTGGTTCGTCACCGTCAAAATAATAGGTGGTGGGGCTGTTGCGCGTGAGTATGACAAACTCGTCGCCCGGCTCGAGCGGGTGCAATGACCGCTGGTCACTACAGCTACTCAGCACAACTACAGCCACGACCCAACTAAACGCGGCAAGCCAGGATCGACCGATCACAGGTGAACTACCCAGATTTCACAGTTAATCACCCTGTAGCCCACGGTCTGGGACGGGTATAATGTGCGCTCAATTTTCGGAACCCTTGCCATGCTCGTTCTTCCTGGCCACGCCGCCCTCAGTTTACCCCGTTTTACGGCAATGCAAGACCGTCTAGCGTCGATTCATCCTGGTATTACCCTGCGCCAGGCCGTGTACTTTTACGCCATTGATGCCAGTCCGGTAATTGATGTCGAAAGGCTGGCCCGATTACTGATCCCGGGAACCGCCACAGTGGAGCCGAATATTGCAGAGGCGCCTGCCTACTTTGTGGTGCCACGCTTGGGAACCATCTCACCCTGGTCGTCAAAAGCGACCGACATAGCTCACAATTGCGGGTTCGCAGGGGTCAGCCGCATTGAGCGCGGTGTGCGCTATGGCATTGACGGCGTCGATGGGCTTGAGAGATCCGTACAAGAGCGTGTTTTTGCTGTTTTGCATGACCGCATGGTTGAGTCCGTGCTCGAGCATGAAGCCCAACTAAACGCATTGTTTCAGCAGGCGCAAGCAGAGAGTTTTACAACAGTTCCAGTCCTTGCGGGCGGTAAACAAGCACTGGAAACGGCTAACGTGGACTTAGGTCTGGCTCTTGCCGACGATGAGATAGATTACCTCACTCAGGCCTTCATCGAACTTGGACGTGATCCCTCAGACGTTGAGCTTATGATGTTTGCTCAGGCCAATTCTGAGCATTGTAGACATAAAATTTTCAATGCGAGTTGGACAATTGATGGTGAGGACCGTGAGCATTCATTGTTCGCCATGATCCGTAATACCTTTGCGCAGGGTGGTGAAAACGTGCTCTCTGCTTATTCTGACAACGCCGCTGTTGTCGTTGGGCATGAGGCGGGGCGTTTTTATCCCGAATCTGTCAGTGCTGAGTACAGCTACCATCAAGAACCTATTCACTTGCTGATGAAGGTTGAAACTCACAACCACCCGACAGCCATTGCGCCTTTTGCGGGTGCGGGTACAGGGTCAGGCGGCGAGATTCGCGACGAGGGAGCCGTGGGGCGCGGTTCTCGACCGAAAGCCGGCTTAGTAGGTTTCTCGGTTTCGCATTTAACCATTCCCGGGGTCGATCAGCCTTGGCTTATTGATTACGGCAAGCCCGAACGTATTGTGACGCCGTTACAAATCATGCTTGAAGGCCCCATAGGTGCGGCGGCTTTTAATAATGAGTTCGGCCGTCCTAATTTAGCGGGCTACTTTAGAAACTATGAGCAGCATACAGCAGATGGAGTCAGGGGCTACCACAAACCCATCATGATAGCTGGCGGATACGGCAATATTCGCGCAGAACACGTCGCTAAAGGTGATTTCAAGGCGGGTGCCAAGCTCATTGTGCTGGGTGGGCCGGCTATGTTGATTGGTTTGGGCGGTGGGGCGGCCTCGTCTATGGCCAGTGGCGACAGCGCAGAGGAGTTAGATTTTGCCTCGGTCCAGCGCCAAAATCCGGAGATTGAGCGTCGTTGTCAGGAGGTGATTGATCGCTGCTGGGCACTTGGTGAGGCTAACCCTATTGCATTTATTCACGATGTAGGTGCTGGCGGCTTGAGTAATGCCTTGCCCGAACTTGCCAAAGATGGCGGTCGCGGTGGGGTCTTTGCGTTGCGCAGTATTCCCAATGATGAGCCGGGAATGAGCCCACTGGAAATTTGGTGTAACGAAGCCCAAGAGCGCTATGTGCTGGCCGTGGAGCCGGAGCACCTTGATACCTTCTCGGCTATCTGTCGTCGAGAGCGCTGCCCTTTTGCCGTTGTTGGTGAGGCCACTGACCAGCTGCATTTACAGCTTACCGATAGTCAGTTTGGCAACAATCCTGTGGATTTACCCATGTCACTGCTGTTTGGAAAGCCGCCCAAGATGCATCGCAATGCCAAACACGGTTTACCACCTGTGGATGACTTCACGGCCGACTTGCCCGTTGCCGAGTGTCTTGAGCGGGTGCTGACTTTCCCAGCGGTGGGTAGTAAAAGTTTTCTTATTACCATTGGCGATCGCTCGGTGACGGGTATGGTGGCGAGGGATCAAATGGTCGGTCCATGGCAGGTTCCCGTGGCCGACTGTGCAGTGACCACGGTATCTCTCGATTCACATCTGGGTGAGGCCATGAGTATGGGCGAGCGTACGCCCCTTGCTGTGCTTGATGGGCCCGCTTCTGCACGCATTGCTATCGCAGAGGCGATTACCAACCTTCTGGCAGCGCCGGTTGCTCAACTGGCTGATATTCGACTCTCGGCTAACTGGATGTGTGCTGCTGGCCACGGTGACAATGACGCTGTGCTATACGATACCGTTAAAACCGTGGGGATGGAGTTTTGTCCGGCACTGGGTATTACCGTGCCAGTCGGAAAGGACTCTATGTCTATGCGGACGGCCTGGGAAGAAAAAGGCGAACAAAAATCGGTCACCGCACCGGTATCCCTTGTGGTATCAGCGTTTGCACCCGTGGGCGATGTGCGCGACACCCTAACCCCACAGTTACGGCTAGATGAGGACTCTACGCTCGTGCTCATTGATTTGGGTCGCGGTAAAAACCGGCTGGGTGGTTCGGTGCTCGCCCAGTGTTGGGGTAAGTTAGGCTCAGAGGTGCCTGATGTCAGTGCTGACGATGTTCGTGCACTGTTCGATCTAGTGACAGCGGCGCGTTCGCGTGGTTTGCTCAAGGCCTATCATGACCGTTCCGACGGTGGTTTGCTTGTGACTCTATTGGAGATGGCATTTGCGGCTCGCTGTGGCTTGACGGTAGACATTGCGAGTGATGGGGCCGATGCCATTGCTGAGCTGTTTGCCGAGGAAATTGGCGCGGTCGTTCAAGTAGCTGCCAGTCGCTTACACGAACTGCAAACGTTAGCCAGTGACTACGGTTTGCGCGACTGCTTAAAGGTGGTTGCAACACCGCGATTAGATGAGCGCATCGTCGTTAGTACACCAAAGTTTGAGCTCGTTGACAGTCGCCGTGGTGCGCTGCAACAAATGTGGTCGCGGGTCAGTCATGGCATTGCTCGCTTACGCGATAACACCGAGTGCGCCGATCAGGAGTATGACGCCATTGTAGCCAGTGACCCCGGTCTGTCAGCCAACTTGACCTTCAAGTGCGATGAGGATACCGCCGCTCCAATGATCGCCACGGGAGTACGACCAAGGGTGGCCATTTTGCGCGAGCAGGGTGTCAACGGGCAGCTGGAGATGGCCGCCGCTTTTGATCGGGCTGGCTTTACCGCTGTCGATGTACACATGAGTGATTTATTAGCGGGCGAGACAAGTTTGAGTGGTTTTCATGGTCTTGCTGCGTGTGGTGGCTTTTCTTATGGCGATGTATTGGGTGCGGGCGAAGGTTGGGCTAAGAGTATATTGTTCCACGAGGAGGTTCGCGCTCAGTTTAGTGCCTATTTCAATCGTGCCGATACCTTTGCATTAGGTGTGTGTAATGGCTGTCAGATGTTGTCTGCGTTACAGGAACTTATTCCAGGCGCTAATCATTGGCCACGTTTTGCAAAAAATACCTCTGAACAATACGAGGCTCGCTTAGCGCTTGTCCGTGTTGAGCCAAGCCCATCAATTATGATGTCTGGCATGGTTGGATCTCATTTGCCGATTGTAGTTGCCCATGGCGAAGGGCGCGCGCAGTTTGAGTCGAACGCAGCACTGGAGACGGCCGATCAGTCAGGTACGGTTGCACTGCGTTATTTAGCCAACGACCTTTCCGTGGCTCAGCAGTACCCCGCTAATCCTAATGGTTCGCCGGCAGGTATGGCAGGTCTATGCAGTAACGATGGCCGGGTTACGATTATGATGCCTCATCCCGAACGCGTTTATCGTGCCTCGCAGCTGTCGTGGGCGCCCGAGGATTGGCGGGAAGATTCTGGTTGGATGCGTTTATTTAGGAATGCAAGGGCATGGTTAGGTTGATG
>Ga0255779_1002702_pt1 | contig 18461 bp, 29 predicted proteins | sample 011ome_21_FD_179977 | JGI IMG/M metagenome (GOLD analysis project Ga0255779, IMG submission 179977) | Coastal salt marsh microbial communities from the Groves Creek Marsh, Skidaway Island, Georgia - 011508AT metaG (version 2) | ecosystem: Environmental > Aquatic > Marine > Intertidal zone > Salt...
ATTCTGTGAAACTGGATGATCCCAGACCAAATCTTACAGGATACCAGGAAGTCGAAGCTAAGGTTGACAATGATATGATGGAAGACTTTGTTCTCATGGCGAACAAAGAAATTTCCAAGCGTACTGGATTGTGTACGTATATCATAGAAACTACCGCAGTCAAACACTACAAGGGTGACGATAAGGAGATTTATGAATGTATGTTCATGACGATGAAAAAGGGTGGATTTTCCTACGGGTTCTCGGTGGCGGTTTCGTATGAAGTTGAAAATGGTAAGATTCGGATTATTTCTCTTAGGACCCAACCCCTTGGTGTCCAGGCTCCCCAGAATATCAAACCATTCACAGAGGGATCTGAAGGTAAAGAATTTGTCAAGTACGAGCTGGTCAAGGAAGTTGCCATGCCCAAGAGTACTGAGTTGGAATCGGTGAAAAATAAATTACAGTAATTGTAATGTTGAGCATCAATGATGTTGTCAAGATAGATGACAAGCGCAAACAGATTCGTAAAGAAATTTACATGAAAATCTACACTCAATTTTCCACCAAAATAAAACAATCAGTAGAACTCGGACATAAACAACTGTTCATGACTATACCAACATTTCTCATAGGCTATCCAGCGTTCGATCGCTCAGCTGCTGCGAGATATGTGGCCAGACAGTTCGCTTTGGGGGGTTTTACAGTGCAGCTTGTGAGCGACTATGACATCTATATCACGTGGTCAAAACCAAAAAAGAAGAAGGAAAAGGGAGAACAAGATGAGGAAGAAGGAGACTTCCCAAATCTGATGAATCTCAAGAAGATTGCAAACAAATACAGGCGGAGTGCGTAGGAAGCGATGATTTAAAACCCCCTTTAATCATAAATGGACAATTTGAGTATTATGGTCGAGGCGAAGAAGGAGTATCTTGGACAACTCTGCCTCATTATGTGTCCACCTATGATTGAAGTATTCGAGGAAATGTACAACGAAGCAGTTAAAACTTCCAAAGGGAAACAGGTGCTCATTATGTTTCAGAAAATCCTTAAAGAAGTTCCAAACTGGTCAAACGCTATGTCTAAAAGACATTCGGATAACATCACTGGGCGATGTGCCTGGTTTGGTGACCTCTTAGCCGCTGTATTCGTCGCGTGCACTAAAATCCTATCCTCCGTTCGTCTCAAGGCGGACAACAAAAAGATTTCTCTTAAACTTCCCACTGAGGAGGTTTTCATTCAGACGTGTTACAACAACATCGCGAAGGATATTTACAAGGATCCATACATTTTCCACGAAGAGCAGAGTGAATATCTGCGCGACGAAAAACTGACTATACGTTTTTGCACCTGTATCGAGAGCACTGTGAAAGAGTTGATTCCTGTACAACAGATTCTTCAAACGTACATGTCTCAGGATAACCGCGACATTTCCCTTGATGGTGAGATTCAGGATGGCATTGATCCAGATGTTATCGAAGATGATATGCCCGAGCCCGAGCCTGAGCCTATGGGTGAGCCTGAGCCTATGGGTGAGACCGAGCCTATTGGCGAGCCTGAGCCTATTGGCGAGCCCGAGCCTATTGGTGAGACTGAGCCTATGGGTGAGCCAATGCCCACTGGTCTCGAGAACGAATTTAAGACTGTTCCGGGTGTTCAAGCACCCGAACCCGTGGAACAACCTCAGGAAGAAGATGATGTACTTTTTGGTGATGCACCAGAGCAGCGTACAAAAAATCCCAGGTATAATTAAATGGAGATCTCCGATTATTTACGCGACCCGATGAGCGCCGCTCTCATTGCTGGTGGTATCACCGCGGGGTACATTCATCTCAAAGCATACTTGAACAATGAAGGAAAGTTGGAATTGAACAAATACACTAAACCCGCAGCTCTTAACGCGATTCTAGTGTTTTTCATCGTTTCGGGTGGCATTGGTCAACGTGAGACTATTTCCAGTGAGCCTTTCTAAACTTAAAGATTACACGAATATAATAAGAAAATGGCGTCTGTCACTGCTTTCAATGATATGATGGGTCAATTTCTTGTGGAATTGCACAAGACTTTTCCAGAGGAAAAAGGCGTTAAGAAGATGATGACTTCGTTTGATGTACTGAAGTCTACAAACCCACGTCTCGTTGTGGATGCTTTCATGAAGGGTGTCACTCCTTACGCTGAAAAGATTTCGGCCAAGGATGAATCTTTCCTACTCAAGGAGATTGAGACGATTGATTTCCTCAAGGATCTCAACATCAAGTCGTATTGGGAGCGCATGTCTGTCAATACCAAGGGTGCGACATGGCAGTATCTCCAGACGCTCTACATGCTTGGTACTACTATCACGTCCATTCCTGACGACACCCTCAAGATGATTGAGGGTATCGCTAAGGAATGTGCTGACAAGATGGAGACTGATGGTGGTGAACTGGACCAGGATGCTCTTATGAAGATGATGGGTAGCATGCTTGGTGGTCTACCCAAAAAATAAACCTGTACATATATTAAATGAAGGCCTGGTTTGACGATCCTCAGCAGCTCATTCGAGCCGACCAGGTTGCTCAATTTTGGCCAACTTCGGAACAAACTCCAGAAGACCGGGTGAACGCCGCTTCCCGTTTTGTCATCTATGTCAGTTGCATTCTTTATCTGACTCGTCGTGATCCTCGTATTTTCGTATTGGGTGCTACGGTGATTGCGGTGATCTTTGTATTGTACAGGTCTAAAATGGTAAAGGAGACGTATGGTTCGGGTGTCAAGGGTTCCACATGCCAAAAACCAACGGAGGATAACCCAATGGCAAATGTACTGATTACAGATTACACTGACGCCCCTAACCGTTTAGAGGCTTGTTACTACCCCACTGTGAAGCCATTCGTGAACAACTATATCAGTGATCGCATCCCTTATGATTCTGGGCGATCCCGCACACCAATGCCCAAGTATCTTAGAAATGCTGCAGAGCGTCAATTTATTTCAAACCCTGTAACTAAAATTCCAGGAGATCAGACGGCTTTCGCTGAGTGGCTTTATGGCCCTAAGAATGGTCCGATGTGTAAGAGTGACACACAATTCTGTAGCCCAGATGCCCGTGGTGTCCAACTCGAGGCATTCTCGGGTCTCGCTCCCAATGGAGATAAGCGATCGGGAATGTTTGCGAGATAGATTAATATTCTTGTGTAATAATAAATGGCGTATCAGCTCCAACCTGGTCTTTCCATAGTTCAAAACAAGGGGGCCGTCCCTCCCGTCAAGGCGACTGACGAGATTTTCGTGTATCCTCAGCCCAGTACCCTAAACTGTGGTGGTTGCCGACCCAACACCATGTTGTACGGTACCGCCCCCTACAAGGCGGGTAAGGGTTCTCCAGCTCAGTACATCAATACCAGTGATGAACTTCGTCCCCAATCGACTTCCCGTTTCAACAAGAATATCGTTCAGACATATGAGCGCAACTTGTTCCCACTGTCCAACATGGAGTGCAAGACCCCCCTTCGCACGATTCGATATGAACCTGCGAGTACACGGGCCGAACTCCAGAACGGTCTTTTCCAGCAAAGATATGTTAATAAAAATGTAGGTAAGAAGTAAGAATGGCTGATCCCATTTCACTTATGGCTGTAGCCGGTCTCGTGTACGCTGGACGCAACTTAAGTACTAAATCAGTTCCACCTAAGGTTGATAATGAAGTACCCGTCATAAAGACTCCTGAAATTGTCGAAACTACAAATTTCGAACCAACGATGGAAGTTCCCCGTAAACGAGAAATGGAAAGCTTTGCCGACATTTCTAAGCAACAAAGAAGTGGTGGTCAAGAAGTCTTGAACATGCGAAACCGTATGTATGATACCGGTCGAATGAACAATCTTTCTCCAGTTGAAAAGCAACTTGTTGGTCCAGGTCTCGGTGTGGGTGCCAATGTTCCCGCCGTTGGGGGTCATCAGCAGATGTTTAGGGTCAACCCCGTAAATGTTGGTGCGTACAGGTTGACCACTCTCCCAGGGCGTACTGGTCCAGCTCGAGATGTCACTGGTGGCCGTTCGGCTAAGGTTGGTGAGCTCACCCATAACAAACCGGAGACAACTGCGTACCTTCCATCCAGGTTGCCTACTATGCCTGGCCGCGCTCAGGGGATGTCGGGTGTTGTGCCTCGCAATGAACACGAAAGGACCAAGCGTACCACGAACCGCTCGGAGACTGGTCTTCGCGAAGATGGTTTAGGTTTCAATGGGGCTAAACGCTTCGTTTCCGCTCAAACAATGTCCCAGGATCCTACACGTTTCAAGACTGATCGCAATGATATGCAGTATGAGTATTACAACCGACCCGCCCCAGGTATTCATAGCCACCACGGTGCGTACACCAGTAGTGCTGCTGCTCAGGTGACCGCGAAGACGAATGAGCAACTCATGAGGTATGGTTTCCGTCCAGAGGATCGTCGTGGCAAGCCTAACCGTATGGGTAACGCTGGTCGTATGAACGTTCGTGAGTCTGCACTCAAGCAGGGTGGCGCCCTCACTGCGGTTCGGACAGACACAACTCGTGTCGATGGTCGTGTGAGTGCTGCGAATGGTGCGTGGACCCAAAACTATCAACAGAAACCTTTCCACCAGTTCAATGCCTATAAGGGTAACGAGAACCCTAACACCAGAAACCTGGATGTGGCTAAGAGGCAGCTCCAGAACAACCCCCTTGCACACGGTCTTTACCAGTAATACTTTGTATGTAGACGAAAACAGTCATTAAAATATTATCCCTATATTTTAATGAAGGTACATAACCTATCTATCGATAGTAGTCAGCGCGGCGTCGAGATTGTCGCATCAAATTCGTATTATGATAGTGAAGGTACATATGTAATTGACGCCTATTCCAACACATATTCGAATCCGAATAACTATGTCATTACCCTAGAGAATCCAATCTATGATGTGTCCGAAATCAAACTTGTGTCGGCTCGTATTCCCACACCACAATTGACTATATGTGCAACCAATAACACTTTCAGTGTAGATGGACAAACTGTTACATTGACGAACGCTGATTATCCCACTGGTGGTGATTTAGCTACACATCTCGAAGCCGAACTCGCCCCACCCGTTTCCAATATTAGTGAAGTCAATTTTGACACAGACACAAAAAGATTGACATTTTCAAATGTTGGTACATCAAACACTTTCACACTTGAATTTTACACAGGAGATAACGGATACCTTAAAGAATCATCTACGACCACAACACCGAACCAAGTACTCGGTTTCGGTTCAAATGATTATGCTTCGACGAGTAATGTATTGACTTCGGGTGCTGTCAATCTTGTAGGACCGAATACACTCGTTATGAAACTTTCGAGTGGATCAGATGAATTTACACAAAGTGTATACACGTTAACACCATTTTATACTGGTCACATCTTATTGGATGGTTCAGACTTTATAAACTTTAACGGTGCCGATGATATTCTTACACATCATTTTCACACCGGTCCCCTAAAATACATCAAGGACATTCACGTTGAATTTTTCTATATGAGTCACGGAAGATTGATTCCTTATGATTTTATGAATCAGGAACATATATTGAAATTTGAAATTACATGTTCTACGGATAAACTAAAGAATCTACCAAAAGTTTCCTTGGAGGATGAGGATGAGAAGGAGAAGGAGGTTGAAGAGAAGACATCTATAAGCATCCCTGAAAAGGATCCTTATAAATGGAAAATCTATGTCGGTATCGTCATAGTTTTCGGGTTGATATTGATAGCCCTAATGTCTGGGAAGTCCAAAAGAACTTACCGGGTGATGGCAAAGACGGGCTGAGCGGGCTTGGACACGCGAGTGGACACGCGAGACACGATCATGTAGACAGCGATCGAGAGGAGAGTGGTGAGGATCGCGGTGAGGGTGTACTGGGTACCACCGTTCTTGGGTACCTTGATCACCTGGCTGATGACCCAGCGGACGAGATCCATCCAGGACATAGCAGCGGCGAAGGAGAAACCCGCGACGATCGCGTTGAGCGACTGGGTCTCGAGCTCCTGGGTAACGAGGTTGACGGTTTCGACGGCTTGGGTGCGAGCAGCTTCCATTGTGTATATTATACACTATCCTGAGAAAATTATTCGAATGAGAGTTTCTCCTTTTTTACCATTTTTTTAAACTTTTTTGTTTTGATTGTTCTTGTTTTTGAGAAGAGTTGTTCATCATCAGATGATTCTTCACTAGAGCTGTTCTCAGATTCGTACTTTTTAAACTTATCTTCAGAGAATGACCATGCTTCAGGCTCCGAGGTGCTCATTACTATTAATAGCATTTTTTAACATCTGTTCTGTCGGATTTTGAGGAATCCAAGATTCCCAACGATCATACGCCTGGTTCATGAGGATGAAGCGTTCATCATCTCCTGTGTATCTTTCAAAGGGTGGGCAGTCCTTGTCTGGGACGTCTTCGATGTCATCTTCATCCGACTCCTCTTCATCATAGATATCTGGGAAAAGTGTACCAATATCCTGACCAACTGTATACATTGCACAATACTTAATTGCATATTCCATGTCTTCTGGAAGTACAACATCTCTTCCACAAGCTTTTGAATATTCGACTGCGAATAACATACCCTTTTCCATCACGGGTAGGAGAATATCAATCATACTCTTAACATACTCTTCCGCCATCTGGGATTCCCCGAAACCAGTTTGCATATTCATCTTTAATATTTAACGTTAAAAAGTGTTTCCGCAATTCCCTCACTTACGCGTAAAATGTTATAACTCTCTGCATATACACGAATTTGGCGTGCAAAATCAGGACTACTTGTTAGGTTCATTGTGAGAAGTTGTTCTTTTATCAGACTCAAATTAATTTGGCCTGTTGGATACCACTCCTCTGGTTGAAGTGCAAAACTGTATGAATAAAATCTTCGAATCAACTGCGTTTTAGAATGGTGAATCGCCGCCTGTATAGCTTTGAGAAACAGAACATTTCCGGTATCCTGTGTAATAATATCTTGACCGTCGAATGTGAGTGTGAGGTAGTCGAGATTTTCATAAAGAATGAGTTTATCATCTATGACTGCGTACAGATTATCATAATCAAATGGTGTTACGAAATTCCCCTGTGTAACTCCATCCCCTGCAGTGCCTTGTCTCTGAACAACAAAGTACAATTCTTTGACTGGATTTATGAAATCGAGTTTGAACGTACCCTCATTCACACCAACACCAACATCGAATGTATTTTGTTGAATTTGGGTAATTAGATAATCTCTCTTGGTGTTTTGTATTTTCACTCTCTCGGCACAGTCGATGTAGACAACCTCTGTACACAACTTAAAATCTGAAACATTTACATCTTGTTCAAGTTTTTCATAGTTACCAGTGACTTTGACAACAACATCCTGAGCGTTCCTCAATTTAAATTCCACCTCAACTTCTTGATTTTTTAAGGCACACAAGGGTATCGCCAATTCTGGGTGTTGATGAAAATAGAATGGAAGATCTACAAAAAAGTTTTCATCTGTACCCAAACCAAGTGTATTGTGAATAATTATACCAGCGTTACCAGTCACTTGAGAAACAAGTTTATCCGATGTTCTCAATGGATATTTTCCAATCAACTGTTCAAGAGCTTGTTGTTTCGTTTGGGTAACATAGTGTTCAGAATATATCTGTAGATAGTCACTAGTGAGACGTTGTACAACTGTCCCACCTATGATAAGATCTACATACTCTATGAGTGCGTGACCGACGGATTCTATATACACCATACTACTACTCAAAGCTGGAAGAGTGAACTTTACACTGAGTGTTTTCAAAAGATCACCTTGGTTCTGTGGTATCTTAAACCGGACTTTACTTCCAACATTTACCTGGTTTTCTGGATCCACATCAACATACTGTGTAGAAAAGTTTGAATGTTTCTTGAAACTTTCTACAAAATAACTGTAGTCTGGATTCAATGTAAAAAACTGCTCTTGGGGTCCAGAGGCAGCAAGTTGAACTTGTCCAGCCATTACTACTATATCTATCTAAAATTTTAATCCCGCTAAACCACTCTCAACACGTAAAACATTATAGTTAATTGCGTATACTCTCGTGTTATTATCATCCACCTGGTTTATGGGATCTATCTTAATCGTGAAGAGTTTATGTGAAATCCTGCTCATGTTCACTTGACCAGTTGGGTGGGGTGATTCGGGTTTCAGTGCAAATGAATACATTCCAAACTTTGCAGGTCCAAAGGTGTACTGAGAACTATCAAAAGGTGCCGATGGTGTAGTTTCAGTTGCGAGTGGGCAGTTCACGTGATGCTTGAGTGATTGTTCATACACCAAGAACTTCGAATCCCTTTTGAAGACAACCTCATTATTGAACCTCAGCTCAGCAGTCGTTATGGTATTATATTCATTTGGGTAGTTATTTTGAACAGATTCTTCGGATTGCGAAACAAAGTACAACTCTTTGACTGGGTGTGAAAAGTTGAGCATCACAGATTTTTCATTTTCACCAGCTTTCATTTTGAATTGAGCAAGTTGAACCTGTGTGATGACATAATCAAGTGGTCGAGACATCAAAAAGTTTTTTTCATCTGGTGTCACATAAACAAACTCTGTATCAATCGAAAACTTCTGAATTGAACTGATAACACCAGACGAAGCACCACCAAATATGAGATCCGCGAGTGGTCTGAGTTTGATTCTCACTTCGACAACCTGTTTTGTGAGGGCGCAAGTCGGTATAGCAAGGGATGGATTTCTGTAGAAATAGAATGGGAGATCGATGAAATATGTGTATGGTGTACCAGACTGATAACTGAGAATATTTCCATGACCATTCAAAAAGTAAAGAGTTTGATCTATGTCATCATTCGTGTTCTGAAGTTGTTGATGCATATAGATGTACTCGCCTGTGATCTTTTCAATAGGCTGACCACCGATGAGAAGTTCTGCGTGCTCGATAAGATGAGTTATCACAGAAGGGCACCATATAGTCGTGTTTTGTCCACCCGCATCAGGGGTTGGATCTTGTAACGTGACTTTAAGTGTAAAGTTACTGACGAGATCACCTTTATCGTTTGGAATATTACAAGTCACAATCTTTCCAAAGTCGATTTGTCTATCAAACTGACTTTCCACAAAGTCGAATGCGAACTTCGTGTGTCTTTTGAAATTCGTCAGGAAATATGAAAATTGTGGTTCACCTGTGAGCCATTGGTCTTGGACTCCGGTGGCGGCAAGTCTCAGACGACCAGCCATTCCTACTGTATATGAGTAAAATTTTGGTAAATAAAACGAGACACTAGAGTAGAATGAATCTTCAGCTGAGAAAATTCAAACCCGAGACCATTTCAGATGATAGGGTGTGTGTTTTCATTGGTAAGCGTAATACGGGTAAATCGACTCTCGTGAAAGATATCATGTTCCATAAGAAACATCTCCCAGCGGGTATAGTTCTTTCTGGGACAGAGGAAGGGAATCACTTTTATTCAGATTTTATCCCAGATTTGTTCATTTATGGTGATTACGACCGAGACGCTATTGAAAGAGTCATGGCGAGACAACGTAAACTTGTAGGTTCAGGGAAGACAAATTGTGGAGCTTTCATGCTTTTAGATGACTGTATGTATGATTCAAAGTTCCTCAAGGATACTTGTATTCGACAATGTTTCATGAATGGTCGTCACTGGAAGATCTTCTTCATGTTGACGATGCAGTACGTTATGGATCTTCCACCAGCCCTTCGTGCGAATGTTGACTATGTGTTTATCCTCAGGGAGAATATCATTCAGAATCGAGAAAAATTGTACAAGTCCTTTTTTGGTATCTTCCCTTCTTTCGATATGTTCTGTAAGGTCATGGATGCATGTACGGAAAACTACGAATGTCTCGTGTTAGACAATACAGTCAAGTCTAACAAGATTCAGGATTGTGTGTTTTGGTACAAGGCCACAGTCAGAAAGAATTTTAGGGTTGGGGGTCCAGATCTATGGAGACTTCATAAGAAGATGTATAATCCTAAACATCTCCAACAGAAGGAAGATGATGCCAAGAAGGCGACGAAGAAGACCAGTCTTAAAATCACAAAGACGCGTTGAGTATTGAATTCAAAAATCACAGTGATATAATAGATGGCTTCAGACCAAGTACACACTATGAATCTTTCCGATGATGGAGAAGGAATGGTTCCTCTTCATGATAATCCTTCTACGTCTTTTAAAGCTGAAAAAAATATGGTACAAAGTAAAGAGACAATGGATTCTACTCCCATTAACGATATTATGATGGAACCCCCTATGATGACCGAGGAGCCTCGCATGCAAGGTGTTATGCCCCAAATGACCGCCCCACAACCCCAGGGCGCTTACCCAGTTCCCCAAGCTCCCCCCGAGCCCGAGAAGAAGAACCCCCTTAATCTCACCGATGATCAGCTCACTGCCCTCGTCGTCGCTGCGTGCACCGCCGCCGCTGTGAGTAAGCCTGTACAGGACCGTCTTGCGACCTCTATCCCCAAGTTCCTTAACGAACAAGGGGGTAGGAGTATGGTTGGTCTTGCCACTACCGGTGTTGTGGCGGCTGTGGCCTTCTATGTTGTCAAGGATTACATTGTTAAGCCTTAGACGGTTGTTTCCCAGCCCATATTACTGTAAATCGAGGTATCAATACCAGCAAAATACGTCGCAAGGGCTCCCGCTGCGAATGTCCCTACCAACAAGCCACTCAATTTAAGTTTCTTGTTGTTAGAAGCATTGGGATCAGTCATCGCATCCTTCGTTTCCTTCGAAATCTGGTTGATCAGGAAAGTCAGCACGAGACCAATGAGTGTCGCGGTCAAGAAAAATACACGATCCACTGCGAGACGGGGGATGTTACCGACAGCAAAACGAAATACATTTGGTATCACTACAGTCATCCACAAGAGGTTGACGTAATAGTTTGTTACATATTGAGGTACTATTGTGACCCCATAGATGACTATCCAGTATGCGATGGCCATCAGTAGTACACTGACTGGTGTTTTCATTTAAAGTACACAGAGATTATTTATCCTGGATGTGCTGGCCACAAAACTCCTTACGTTCCGGGATCTGTTGGTAAATGCCAAGGTCGGCACACATGTCACGAAGTTCTATGTAATTTTTCCAGAACTGATCAGAATGGGTATATTCCTTCACTGTGCAATGGGCCAATTCATGAATGAGTACATGGAAGACGTCGTTCACAGTTCCATCTAGGCACACGACAATTTCCGCACCCTTGTTTGTGTTGTAGCCCACACTCTCCTTCATTCGTTGCATTCCTGTGAGGGGCACGGGGGTCGTGAGCATCCGGTACTTTTCATTCTTCGTTTCGATGATGTGATCGCGAAGTTTCTTGTATCGTTGCCTTACTTCCATGAGGACTGACGGTTCACGTGTCATTTTGAGAATAAAAAGATTTATGACAATAAGTAAAGCCAGAGCTATCATCTGTTATAGACAAAGATAAATTTGCTATACAATTCTGAGATGGGATTTCCTGAGAGTCCCTCCCAAAGTTGTAATCTAAATCCCAGATCTTCCAAACCGGTGACCAGGTGATCCTTGTATGCTACTGGTTCAGATTTTGGTCCTTCTGCGTAATATGGTGTGTCAGCCAGATGTACGAACAATTTTTCACCAAAGCCACCATTTCCATGCTCTTTCAGTTTGAAAAAGGTACCAGTATCATCTTGGTATGGTGTTTTGAAGATGATCTTTTCTGAATCTGGTATGATACCTATGAGAAGACCACCAGGTTTCATACGCTTCTTGATTTCCCTGATTGAACTCATAAACAATCCTCTTGACCCAAAGATGTAATGAAGTGAAAAATTGAAGCACACGATGTCAAATTTTCTGTTTGGACAGTTGTGGATGTCACCCTCATAAAAATTCACCCGCATGTGCATATTCTTCGCCCTTGACCGAGCCTCTTCAAGAGCATCTGGTTCTGGATCACACATATTTATATTGACACCACACTTTGACCATTTCTGAAGATCTCCACCAAAACCACAACCAACATCGAGGATGTGTTGACCCTCACGGGCGACACTCTGTATGAGACTCCTCTTGGCATCGTTGTGATTCTTTCGAATCTCTTCCATGTCACCTTAAGGAAGTATAAGATGTATATCTTTAGGTTTTACCACAGAACTTAGGCTCCAATTGAATAAATTGTAGTATACAGAACCTGTACCTTCCATAAATTTATGTCGCTTCAGATTTTCTACATCTTCACCAACATCCAAAGTATTGAAAACATGAAAACCCAAATTCTTTGCGATTAGAAATGCGTCGTTATATATGTCACCCACAATGAAAAATCGATAAGCTTGTTTTACCACATCTGTTTCATCTGTCCGTGCATAAGAGATGTCATAGAATGAAATAAAATCATCCGTTTCATCGTTCACGTATGAATGTATGGGTAACAACCAATCTCTCACATAATTATCGTCGATGTGGGGTGCTATTTTAAAATCTCTTGTATACCTTTTTAAAATTCTAACAACTTTTGAAATGTCCTTTGATTCCATTTTTCTCCAGAGTCTTTTACAAGGTCCATGAATCTCGTAATATTTTTCACGAGGACGGTTTGTGTTAAAAAATCCAGTCTTGATGAGTTTCTTAACATCGAGAAATCTATGTAAAAAGTGTGATTTTGCTACAGATCCCTTGACATCTCTTTCATATGTAGCAATACCCTGCCAAATACCTTTCATATTTGCACGTCGAACAGTTTCTTGTACGAGAAATGGTGTAAATCCAAATTTTCGACATCCCCAATGTACACATAAAAAGTTTGCTTGTGCAAATGTCAATACTTTATCTTCTACACGGAGTTTGATTGGTACGTAAGTCGAATACCCAACAATTTCATCACAATCTGATCGAATCACTATATGTTCTCCTGATACCCAACGCATAATTTCAAGTGTATAGTCTAATTTGAATGTATCATCCTCATCGTAGTAATGTTCAGATAAAAACGCATACGCTTCTTCATCTGTGCACGTTGACCAAGTGAAATCATCTGGAAGCTTTTGTGGTTCTTTTGCAATCGTTCGAGATGAATCAATTTCACCCGGTTTTACATCCTCATCTGGTACGGGTTGTGTACACCAAAAGTCTGACATACGATATATTTACTATTGGCTTAAAGTTTTAAGCACTTACATAAGTATAATGTCTCTTGAACAAGATTACACTACCGTCCCTGGTCAGATTTTTGCCTGCCTCTCCGTCGTCGGCCCAGATGCACCCCAGAAGACTGATAAGTTTGGTATCAAGATTCGTGGTGCGTTCGGGACTCGTGACGAGGCGGCTAACCATGCAAAGCGTCTTCAGAAGGAGGATCCCACTTTCGACATCTACGTCGTAGACATGTACAAGTGGCTTCTCATCCCCCCAGATTCTTCCAAGATTGAGGATGTTCACTACACGAACGACAAGCTTGAGGAGATCATGACCGGTTACCGTGAGAACCAGGCACAGGCTGCTCGTATGTTCCAGGAACGTAAGCAGGGAATGATGGATACGAAGATTGGTTACACGGCCGGTGATGAGAACTCCAGGTTTTACACCAAGCCTGACGAGGCGCCTATTTCTCACCCTGCCGAAGTACTCGAGCGTCTCAAGAAGGAAAAGCCGGATACTCCTATGGAAGAGCTTGTCAAGGAAGCTGATGCGATCGTCGCAAAGGAGATGGAGGAGCGTCAGAAGAAGCGCGAGGCTGAGGCTGAGGCTTCGACCGATGGAAAGATGGAGGAAATTAAGGAGGATGGGGAGTCGGTCTAAGCAAAAAAAACACCTAATTACCCTTTGTCTAAAAATAACGTATCACTGTTTTTAGATAAAAATATTCATATATAATAAACGAAATGTTCCGGATTATCATCACGATAATCCTCGTAGGAGCTTTCTTTATTTTGTTTTTTAAACCGAAATATAATTTAAAAAGCAAAACAGTTTCAGAGCCAGAAGCTTCGACGACTGCTGGTTTCATTGAGGATACAGATGATGCGTTTATCATTCCTACATATCCAACTCAACTCATTAAAATGGGTGAGTCAGGAAATATTAAACCTATTTATGGTGATATAGGGACTTTTGTCGCCTATTCAAGTGTACCGGAGGATCACTGGCTGCATGGTTTTCCCCATAAAAAAGCCTAAAAGGAATACTGCAAATGCTATAATCCAAGTCGACTTATCAATACTGGAGAGAAAATCATTCTTGTCTGACTGTGATGGAGGAGGGGGTGGAGGGGGGAATGAATGTGGAACTTGCATATTGTAGTCGTTGTAATATTGCTGTTCTTCCTGAACAGTGTCATCCATCTTTTCATTATTTAAAGGATCAACGGATGGGTCATAATCAATTGGGTTTCCAATGTCAGTCTCCATTTCTAATTTTACCATTGTTTTTTTTAAGCGTCTTCTGACTCACTCTCATCATCCACGACGAAGTCTTTGAGATTACCATTTTCATCCATCTCGTCTTCGTCGTCGTCTTCATCTGAGGTATATTCCTCTTCATCTTCTGTGTCAAGGTCAGAATCAAAGTCTGTATCATGATCATCTACGGCATAATCGTCCACCAGATCTGTTTCAGTTGGTTGAAATGTAACAGGCTTCTTTATCAGACGCCCAGTTCGTGTCTTATACATTTTGGGTATATAGAGAAATTACTGTTTAAGTACCTTTACAATGTCTGTATTTAAGACGTGTGTTCTTGGTGTACCTCGTTTACATTTTGGACACTTCTGTGTAATCTCCTTCCCTTTAATCATATACGACATCGAAACATCTTCGTGTACACCCCGAATCGTTTCACAGTATTTTGAGCTTGTGAGAGCTATGAAGTGTGTCTTATTTTTTTCAATCTTAACGACTTGTGTTCCTTCTGGGGCTTTCATATTTTTCGTTATGAACATTTCTAGGGGTTTCTTGATACTACCATAACCGATCGCAGGCTTTTCAATACGTTTCTTGATTTCTGGGCAGTACTTCATTTGTTCTTTTTTGGGATACAGGCGGTCAGTAATGTTTGGAGTGAGAAGGTGTCTACGCCCACAAAAGTCTTTGCAGAACCCATCTCGTCTTCCCCAAAGTGTCTCACACCTACAAAAACATTTCTGGATAATTTCATTTCCACTGATGATAAACCATACATGATTGGATCCATGTTCACGCTTCAGGTTTTCACAATATTTTGAGTTTGTCGAGGCAAGGAAGGTTTGTTTATGTTTGAAGAGTTTGGTGATGTACGAATTTTGTTGACCTTCCAAATGTTTGCGAACATATTCTTGTATAAGTCCTTTCGTTTCTTCATCATGGAGTTCATCCTTCGTTTGTTCGTTCGAAAATGTACCCTCTTTTACCACGACTGATGGAGGTTCTACGTGTGTCGTTTGGGGTTTATCCGTACGAACCGCTGACATTTTAAGAATCTCAACACTTGGGGTTTGATCGATTTGAATAATTGTACTGAGAGGGCCGTCAACATATCGAAATATCGGAAGATACGCCAATTGGTCCACCCTCCCCTTTTCACACTTTTCACAACCCTGCCCACCACAAGGGTTATGTTTAGCTCTCTTGTAGGACCAGGGCATTCTAAATCCACTTCCTTTCGTCTTCCGACTGGCGCTTCCATAAACAGCTAGATCTATGATTTCGTTCCAATCGGTACCACTATTCAAGGTAGAGAGAGCCAAAAGGATATGATCTCGGAGAGCCAAGGCTGAAACCTGATCAACTACGAAACCTGGCCAATTCAGATGTACACCAGTCTTTACGAGTGTACCAGATTCTTTCGGTGGTGATATCGAAATGAGACACTCTTTTCCACCATGTCGTTTCACTTTGTCACAAATCACTTTACAAATACTTCGAATTTCATCGACTTCAAGGGGTTTTTCATCCTTGTAGTCGATGTCCACAAAAAAGTTATACGTGTCACTCTTCTGTTCGACGACGTAAAGTCTTTCATTCCGCTTTACAGCATCTACATACTGTTCATAAAAGACATTCAATTTATCAAATGGCACAGAAAGGACACCACCGTCCATGAGCACATGTGATAGATTGGTTGCATTGTTAAATTTTTGAGATGCACACCAAGCCTTAAACATACTTGAAGTACACCGTTATTCTCTAAACCATCTCATGCAAGAAACATCTGAAAATTCTTTTCCCTGAGACAACTGTTTCTTAAAGGTGAGCAGTTCGTAGACTGTCTTATCTTTATTCGTTTCTTTCCACTCTTCGATTTCTTCTTCACAGAGACCACGGTTCTTTTCCAATAATTCTTCAATCTGCATTAAAATGTAAGCCTTGGACTTCATTATTTAATAGAGAAGGTTTTTCTATTGTGAGAACTTATACACGCGTAAAATTGTGGATTCTTAATCACATTATCCACAATAAGTTTCCATCTTTTCCTTGTATTAAACTCTTCAAGGGTTTCGTAATTCATAAAATCATTTTCGTCGTATGTTTTCTTTATGGGTTGATTCAACAACTTTTTTAGATTTGTCTTTTGCTTCTCATCATAGAACTTCTTCACTTGAGATTGTTGTTCTGCGAGTGAATAATCCACGAAGAATATAAAGACATTATATTCGAGATCTACCCCTGGACTCTCTTTGACTACAAACTTGAATTCGGTATATTCACCACTTTTTAAGGATACTACACCTCTCGTCTCCTCTTCAAGTTCCCTGAGAGCACATCGAAGTGGATTGAAAATTTCACGTCGTCTACAACCACCTGTGACAAAAATCCAATCTTTAAATCGACGGTCTCTCACTGTGAGGAATTTAGGTTTCCCCGTGGCGAAACTAACCGGTACTGCGATAGCTTTGTACTTTTTCATTGCGCATTCGCAAGTTACAATATACCGATATGTTTATTCCTCCTTCTTTTCTTCGATTTTCTCCAGATTCGTCTCAATCTCATCTCCCTCCTCTTCAATTTCGGGGCTGTTCATGTGCTGAACCAACTGCTCCGAAAATGTCCTGAACCCATTCATCTCTTCCTTTGTCTTGTTGAGTTCCTTAAACACGAAAATGATACCAATGAGACATACAGCCGTCGCAAGCATCATGAGGTTTTCACGGTTCATCTGAATCATTTATAGGTTACACACTACTTTCCCTTTTAAGTAAGTACACCCATTTTAGATTTACCTGGGGTGGGACACTCGTATGGTGTCTGAGCAAATTGGACGGCTTCGTAATGCGTATTTTCACAAGACTTTTGTGTTGGTGGCGTGGGCTGACCAACAAACTTTTCGAGTGTCCTGGATTTAGGATTGTACGTCAATACAAAAACGATGGCGAGAAGGAAAATGAGTTTCCACATATAGTAATTAGTTAGAATATAAAAGACCACCCATGCCATTCTCGATACGGAGGACGTTGTAGTTCACCGCGTAGATATCCTTATCACAATTGGCAGTGTCGTTAATGATGCGCGCGGAATCAAGGCGCGAGAAGTTGAGAGAACCGGTGGGCTGGAGCTTACCGGCATCGAGGCAGAAAGGGTAGAAGAAGAGCTTGGTGCCAGGGGTGGCGGTGCCGTGGGAGGTGTGATAGTAGAGGGGTACGGTGGTGAAGTTGGGATCAGCAAACTTGTAGTCAGCCACGTCGGTACCATTGATCTGGAGCTTGAGCTTGTTACCCGCGGTGCTGACCATGGTGACCGCCGAAGCATCACCAGCGGCGATGTACTTGACTGGGTGATTGAAATTGAGCTCCTGGATCTTGGAGTTGGAAGAGATCGCCTTCTGGACCTGGGTCATGATCATGTTCTGGGGCTGGGAAGCGAACACCTCACGCTCTTGGGTGTCGAGGTAGGCATAGTTCGCGTAGACCTCCCACTTGCTCGCGGCAGCCTCGGCACCCCAAGTCACACGAAGCTCGACATCGTGGTACTGAAGGGAGATGAGAGGGAGAGCCGACTGCCAGTTCTCACAGAAGGAGAAGCGGAGAGGGTAGAACTTGGCGGTGCTGGTGCCATCGTAGAGGCTGGCGGACACCGACTTGGAGGAAGAGAAAGCCGAAAGGGTGGGGGCGATCAGGGTCGAGTAGGTCGAGTCCTGCTCATCAATCACCTGACCACCGATGAGGAGCTCAACCTTGGAGATCACATCAGTCCAGTTGTCTGTGAAAGAGTTGGCCGAGAGACCATCACCCGCGATGGGCATGAGGTAGACATAGTTGAGCATGTCACCCTTGCGCTCGAAGCGGATGGTGGACATGCCATTGTTGGAGACGTTGCCCTGAATGACCTGACGCTCGACAGTTTGGGAGAAGTTCGTATGACGCTTGTAGGTAGAACGGAAAAAGCTGACTTGGGGGTCACCAACGAGGTGCACATCCTGAGCTCCGACGGCGACGAGTTGGGCGATACCACCAGACATTTTATATTATAGTGAGAGTTTATTTTTAAACTAAAAAAAAGT
>Ga0255779_1002714_pt1 | contig 18408 bp, 9 predicted proteins | sample 011ome_21_FD_179977 | JGI IMG/M metagenome (GOLD analysis project Ga0255779, IMG submission 179977) | Coastal salt marsh microbial communities from the Groves Creek Marsh, Skidaway Island, Georgia - 011508AT metaG (version 2) | ecosystem: Environmental > Aquatic > Marine > Intertidal zone > Salt...
GGGGTTTCTCAATTTGACCATCACACCTTCGTTCTGGACCCAAGCCTTGCTTGATGCCCTTGCCAATAACCAATTTGGCTTAATAGAAAAGGGCGCTCGTCCCCGTGTCATGGTGGAATACTCTTCGCCTAACACAAACAAGCCCTTGCACCTGGGACATTTGCGCAACAACTTCTTAGGCTATAGCGTTTCGCGCATTCTGGAAGCCGCAGGGCACGAAGTCATCAAAGTACAAATCATCAACGATCGCGGAATCCACATCTGTAAATCCATGGTGGCTTGGCAGAAATTTGGCCAAGGTGAGACACCGGAGTCGAGCGGATTAAAAGGTGACAAATTGGTGGGCAAATACTATGTCGCTTTTGACAAGGCATACAAACAAGAGATCCAAGACTTGATGGATGCAGGTTCGAGTGAGGCAGAAGCCAAAGCGCAAGCTCCCATCATGCAAGCTGCACAAGCCCTGCTTACTGATTGGGAGAATGGGGAATCCGAAGTGGTCGAATTATGGCGCATGATGAACAGATGGGTGTATGCAGGTTTTGAAACCACATACCGTGAGATGGGAGTTTCTTTTGACAAGCTTTATTATGAGTCTGACACCTACTTGCTCGGAAAGCAAGAAATTCTGAAGGGATTGGAACGAGGAACCTTCTTCAAAAAAGAAGATGGCAGCATCTGGATCGATTTATCTGGAGAGGGGTTAGACGAAAAGCTTTTGCTTCGAAAAGATGGAACGGCGGTGTACATGACCCAAGACATCGGAACAGCTATTCTGCGTTATGCAGATTTCGAAGGGCTCGACCGCCAGATTTACACCGTGGGAAATGAACAAGAATATCACTTCAAGGTCTTGTTTAAAATTCTCGAGAAATTGGGCGTTGAAGGCGCAGAACGTAATTTCCATTTGAGCTACGGCATGGTCGAATTGCCTGAAGGAAAAATGAAGTCACGCGAGGGAACGGTGGTGGATGCCGATGATTTGTTGGCGGAGATGGCGGAGACGGCTAGACAAATGGCCAGCGAACTCGGAAAAATTGAAGACCTTACAGAACAAGAAAAGGAGGCTCTTTTCAAGCAAGTCGGCTATGGCGCTTTGAAGTATTTTTTGCTCAAAGTCAACCCGAGCAAATCCATGATGTTTGACCCGAAGGCTTCAGTCGACTTCATTGGAAACACAGGCCCTTTCATTCAATTTAATCACGTTCGCGCATCGAGTGTATTGCGGAAATGTGAAGCCCAAGGAATCAACTTATCCGTCCAAAATATTGATCCGGAATCTTGGGATGGTGATGAATTGCGGTTGATCCAAATGGCACTCGCATGGCCAGAAATTGTGCAGTCTGCAGCGCAGGCCTATGATCCCAGCCTCATTGCAAACCACAGCTATGAATTGACCAAGGCCTATTCCCGCTGGTACCAAGACCACGGAATCATCAATGAATCCGATTCAGGGAAACAATCGGCCCGTATCGCACTTACGCAGTTGTTCACAGCCCAAGTGGAAACAGCGATGGGGTTGCTGGGTGTGGAAATGCCCGCGCGGATGTAGGGCAACGCGTATTACGATTCAATTCTTTTGTAGATGCGCTGTCCCGGCGCCTCAATTGAAACGCCTTTGGCATCTGCAGGAAGTTGCACCCGTAAGTCAATTGCCCCATTATGATGGTCATCTTGGAAAACCTCCTTTTCGCCCAATTCAAGTTCTAAGACAATGCGAATCGCTTTGTTCCAATCATGAGGTGCAGTGAGCTGGATCCGGAGCTGGCCATCATTTGACCGCGTAACCTGAACCTCATCCAAAGGGACCATCTCTGCTTGGACCCTCCCCTTTTCCATTTGGTTCTTCATGCGCTGAATCACCACATAGGCCACGACGAGACCTCCCGTGACGAGCAAGGCCCATGAGGCGGTTTCCAGAAAATCATAAAATGTCCGCTGTGTCATCGTGAGCAAAATCAAAGCGAGATGACGCCGGGAATCGTGGCCGCAGCTTCGTAACAGCGAAAAACATCTTCTGCAGAAGCTACCCGATCCTCGATGGTCCAAGCTACATACTTCCCATTGCGTGAAGGACGCGGCTGAAACGAGGCATCCTCCGAAAAAATCGAACGAAGTTGGGATTCACCGTCGCCCTCATTGGGAACGATGAACTTGAACCGAAATGAGCACGGCCAAGTGTGGGTGTCGTCCAATTGTTTACGCAGCCTTTCACGTTTGGCTGCTGGAGATTCTGACTCAATCATGATGCAAAATTAACTCAGGAAAAACAGAGGCCTATAACGACAAGAAAGGACCACACAAAAGTGCAGTCCCCTCCCTAGGAATCAGTCTTGCCAGACTCGAATTCGCTAATTTGTCGTTAAGTCGTTTTGAGTATTACTCGCCGCAGTCTTGTCCGTAGTATTGGAAGAACTCCAACAAGTCACCCACGTTGACGAGACCGTCATCGTTGATGTCACCCGGACATGCATCTGGGTAATCACAACCACCTGGGTACGTCGCATTCGGATCGTAGTCGTATCCATCAGGATCCATACAACCAACAATCACACAAGAACCATCGTCGATGGACGCAATTGGATTGTAGTTGGCAGACGTCATGTCTGTACAACCTGCATACTCACATGATCCGTCGTCAACGATTGCGCTCGCATCGTAGTTCTCAGCGTCCATGTAAGTACATCCCGTTGCGTAAACCGCAGTGATGTTTTGCTCAATTGTTGTTGAATTTCCGCATGCGTCCGTGAAGACCATCACACGGTTCAACTCGTATCCCGTCAAGCTGTTGCCCAACCACGTATCGGTCGTTGTGTACGTCCAATCGCTGCACGCATCAGTTACCTCAACACCTTCGAAGTCATCCAGCTCACTGGTCGCGACGTTGCTCAAAGTGACGTTCGCTTCGAACGTTACCGCTGGAGCAGTCGTGTCAACCAATGTGATGATTTGATCTGCTGAAGCTGCGTTGCCGCAACCGTCTGTCACCGTCCAAGTACGTGTAATGACATTACCAGAGAGGCAAGAGCCTTCTGAAGTGCTCACCGCATCACTGTATGAAATGCTGATTGAAGCGCTGCATACATCGGCTGCATCCATTACATCTCCTGTCAAAGACAAGTCGCTCAAGTCCGTCGTGCACTCCACTGAAACATCAGCAGGCGCCGTGAAGGTTGGATCGATCGTGTCGTTGTAAGAGATGTTCTGAGACACTGAGCTTGCGTTTCCACAAGCGTCTGTGGCCGTATACGTGCGAGTGAAGTTCGACTCACCTGAACAGCTTGTTCCTGTGACCACATCGACGAACGTCAACGTTACAGAAGAACAGTTGTCAGTCACGCTTGGCGCAGCTGGCATCTCATCACCACATTGCAACACCACGTCCGCATCAATTGCACCCAATACTGGCGCTTCATCATCCGTTACTGTGATCGTTTGCATCGCAGTTGAGCTGTTGCCGCAACCGTCGGTGAATGTGTATTCGCGTGTTACCTCGAAGCATCCAGACGCTTCCGCTTCCACAGTGAACACAATCGTGTAATCCGTGTATGCGTCGGGTCCAGCCTCTTCGAGACCTTCCTTGAACATCACCGTGTACGTTCCTTCAGTCACGTCACCTTCGAATCCAGCGATGTACAATCCCATGAATTCGAATGGAGCTGCGATGTCATCCATGATTTCATCACCAGGCTCGTTTCCAGGCATCACACCCACGAGTGCTCCACCAAACAGTGCCGCTGTTGCTGCTGGGAAGTCATCGAATGAATTCAGAGGAGGCAACTGTGAGCCCTCTCCGATTCCGATGAATCCTCCACCTCCTTCTGTTGGGAATCCGTTGTGTGTGAATTCAGCCAATTGAATGGAAGTGATGACATGTCCAGCTGGAACGTCGAAAGTGAAGTATTCTGGATCGGCATTGGCACTCTGGAAGTTGGCCATTGAACCAGAAACTGTTGTTGTTCCCAGAGGCAGTGTACCCAATGATGTTGGGTTCAATGCATCACTTGACAAATCTCCAGACTCATCTTCCTCGTAAGTGATGGCTGAAGTTTCAGCTCCACCAACTTCCGTCCAAGTCACGGTCACATCTGAACAGTTGTCACTGGCAGCGTAAGAACCGTATTCAGCACTTGCGTCGTAATCGTTGCAAGAAACCGTTGCGTCCTCTACAGATCCCATTGGCGCTTCATCGTCAACGAATGTGATGACCTGCGTAGCTGTAGAGCTGTTACCACAAGCATCCATGGCTGTGAACGTACGGATGATTTCATTCAATCCCGTGCACGTCATGTCGCCATCCGCGTCGCTGTAGGTTACTGTCACTTCAGAACAAGCATCAGCTGCGGTGGCGTTATCCATTGGGATGGCATCACCACAAGACAATGTCACACCTTCAGGCACGCTGGTGAAATAGGGTGCGTTATCATCAACCAATGTGATGATTTGATCTTGTGCATTTACGTTGCCGCAAGCGTCCGTCGCAGTCCAAGTTCGCGTGATGGTGTTGTTTGCAAAGCAACCGTTGGTCGAATATGCATCGGTGTATGTGACCAAAGCTGTACCACTGCAATCCGTTGCATCGGATACATCGCCCGTTACCTCAAGGTCCTCAGCATCATCCAAGCAAGAAATGCTCACATTTGCTGGAACTGTGAAGTTAGGAGCCAGTTCATCAACCACATTGATTGTCTGAATGACACTCGCGGAATTGCCTGCATTGTCCACGGCAGTCCACGTACGCTCGATGGTCCATGAACCATCACATGCACCTGTGAAGACTACGTCTGTGTACATCACATCCAAGTTCTCATCGCAGTTGTCAGAGAATTCAGGCTGGCGAACGTCAGACGAAGCAAGCTCACAAGAAGTGGTGTACTCCGCTTCGAAGGCACCTACAGAAGGCTCGAATGTATCGTACAAGCAAGTAGCCTCGCAAGACTCACCATCTGCCGCGTAGAAGCAAAAACCATCATCTGTGTAGTTGTCGTCGTCGTAGTTACACGCCATTGGATCCGTGCATCCGCAGCTTGAGCTGCCGAAGGCGAGGTTCACATAAATCGTGTTTCCAGCTGACAATCCCTCAGGGAAAATCTGCACATACAACTGACCGTAGATGGTTCCAGGTGTAGTCAATTGAGCAACCAAGACGCGATTGTCGTCACCCGCTATACCATATTGACCCATCACATCTGCATTCATGTACCAACCGCTACCGACCACGTCATCAATTTCGATGTTACCACCGTTTTCAAATGAACTGACCCAAGCCGGTTCGCTGCCGTCAGCTGTTGGCGGGAAAGCCATAGCATCAGCTGGCGTTTCAGCACCCAATGTCACATATGAGTCGTATTGCAATGTTGGGTAGAAAGCGAACAATTCAGTTGGAGAAGGCAATGCCGATCCAGCTGTGTTCTGATACATCTGGCTAGAAGAACCCAAAATGATTGGGTTCAAGCTGTTACCAAGGATTGCGTTCACAACGTCCGTTTCAGACGGAGTGGTCACATACACCTGGTACGTAGTTGCCCCCTCGATTTCTGTGGCAATCTCTTCGATTTCAATGCTGTAGCCCTCGACTGAAGAGGAGATGCTTGGGCAGCTGCAGAAGTCACAGAAGTCGTAAGATGGGTACTCGACTCCCTCTTCGTAGTTGCAAGCTGAGGGATCACCACAACCTTGCAGGATGTCGCAAATCAAGTCGCCATTGAAGTCAATGCAATCTCCATCACAAGTGAAGCCTTCTTCAGGGTACTCACAAGATCCGTCGTTGAAGTTTGGCTCAGGAATAACATTCGGGTTGTAGTTACAAGCCGCTTCGTCATTACATCCGATGCAGAATGGAGATACCGAGCACATGGATTGATCGTGCTCCGTAGCATTTGGATCGTAGTTGCAGTTGCCCTCAGTCGTACATCCGAGAATTTCCAACTCATCACAAACGCCATCACCGTCAGTATCGCTGTTGCACTCACCGTCACAGTTGTATCCCAACTCAGGGTACCCACAAGAACCGTCGTCATAGACCGCATCCTCGTTGAAGTTACAAGCCATGGCATCCGTACATCCGCACTCATTTCCACCGAAGCCGAGTGTCAGATAGGTGTCTTGGCTCTGATCACCGTTCGGGAAGACTTGAACATACAACTGACCTGTTACATCACCCGATGTGGTCAATTGAGCCACCAGAACACGCTGATCGTCTCCAGCAAATCCATTGCTTGCAGTAATCAAGGCGAACCACGAACCTCCGAAGAAGCTGTCAATGTTCAGGTTGTTTCCAGCATTGAAATCTGCCTGCCAAGTATCTCCAGGAGCTTCAACAAACGTGATTCCACTTTGGTTTCCAACAGGCGTTGATTCAATACCGATGGTCAACCAGCTGTCGTAAGCCAAAGATGGAACGACCGAATAGAACAAGGTGTTGATGTTATCGGGGCTGATTGAACCGAATGGGTCTTGAAAGAACGATGTAGTCGTATTCAAGTATGCTGGAACATTTGAATCACCCGAAACCGAGCTCACGAAATCGTCAGCACTTGGGGTAGTAACATAAACACGGTACGTATTCATTCCCGCAGCAAGCCCAGGAACTGAACCGTCGTGGTTTGTAACCAATTCAAGCTCCAATCCAAAGCCGGCCTCACCACCCGAGCCACAAGAGCAGTAGTCACAGCTACCGTCATCATAAGAGGCTCCAGCGTTGAAGTTGCACGCTGTGTCATCCATACAACCCAACACTTCATTGACCGTGATGATTTGATCGGCAGACACGCTGTTTCCACATGCATCTGTCGCGGTCCACGTACGTGTAATCACGGTCACCTCAACGTCGCTGTTGTCTTGGCTATCGCTGTAGCTGATGGTCACATCATTGCAATCGTCGGAGGCCGTTGGCTCTTCGGTCATCATGTCGTCTCCGTAGGTGTATGTCACATCGGCTGGGAATGAAGTGAAGACTGGAGCTTCGTTGTCCGTAACCATGATGGTTTGCGTGTAATCCGTTGTGTTGCCACAACCGTCCGTAGCCGTCCACGTGCGGAAAATCGTGTAAGAAATTCCACATGAACCGTCTTGAATGACATCGACCGGATCTGAGATGGTGACTGACTCGCAATCATCCGCCTCAACAGAGCCCATTGGGATCTCATCGTTGCAGCTCAACTCAATGTTGGCTGGCGTCGACGTGAATTCAGGACCTTCGGTATCCACGATGGTGATGTATTGAACAGCGGTGTCGCTGTTGTCGCAACCATCGGTAACCGTCCAAGTACGCATGATGCCTGCTTCAGCCAAGCATGTAGATGCGTCTGCAACAGCAAAGCTTGCGCTTTCATCTTCTGTGTAAGTCGCTGTTCCATCCCACATTACGGTGATGCTGTTTCCAGCAGCTTCCGCAGTCAATGCCGCACCGGACGCAATGCCGTTGCTGGTAACTGAAACCGTGGCAATATCGCTTACCGACATGTTCGAAATGGTAACGATTGCATAATCGTACTGATAAGGGAATCCGTCCGTTCCGTCAACGTACATCTGGATTGACGAACCGTCCACGTCCACGGCAATCGCACCGCGGTGAGACGAAGGATTCGAAGTCAAATCAGCGTAGGTGATTTCCGCACCTGCACCGATAGTGACACCCGTAGCCTCGAGGATGAGGGATTGTCCGAATGGACCTCCGAAGTCTTTGCCCATTTCAACATGGAAATCCGCAGTAACACCTGTCAAATCAAAGCCAGGAGTGAATGGCGCATCCACATAGGTAAAGGTCAAGTCGTCCGCACAGTTATCGTAAGATGCCGTTGGGAATTCAGCCACACCAGCTCCAGGAGTCAAGTCATCGGCACATTCCGCCGTGATGTCCGCCTGTGCTACCGCTACAGGTGCCTCATCATCGATCAAATTCACCAATTGGGTAGCTGTAGCCTCGTTGCCCCATGCGTCCGTTGCGGTGAACGTACGTGTCAGCAAGTAACCGCAGTCAGCGTCTTCTACATTTTCCGCAACGGTCACAACCACTTCTGGAATGCAGCCTTCATCCACAGCAATCGCCATATCCGTTGGCCAAGCATCGGCACAGCTTTGGGTTACATCGGCAGGAACCGACGTGAAAATTGGAGCATCCGTATCATCACTTGCATAGCCAAATGGCAAATGCACCTGGATTGGATTTTGTTGATCTCCTTCAGGGAACATCTGAACGAACAATTCGCCGCTCAAAATGCCGAACGTAGTGAACTGACCAACCAAAATGCGGTTATCCGCACCGGAAATACCGTTGGTGTAAGTACCGCTGGCCTCATCCCAAATGACATACCAACCATCACCAAAAGCACCTTCCATTTCAATATCTCCACCAGCATTGAATTGCCCTTGCCAAACCGAAGTCGGGGTCGGCGGTGTCAATTGCACCAAAGACTGACCAGCCGCAAGCGAATTGTTATCGATACCGATGGTCACCCAGCTATCATAGCCCAAATCAGGGAAGAAATTGAAGAAAGAAGCACTGATGCCGTTCGGAGTGATGTCTCCAAGTGGCGACTGGTAGAAAGACTGCGTTGACCGGATATAAGTTGGGTTGATGGCATCTCCTGTTACCGCAGAGAGCACGTCAGTCGCGTTTGGCGTCTCGATGTACATTCGGTATTGATTGCCCTCAGGCGTCTCGCTCACCGTTTCAATGATGATGTTGTATCCTTCAACGGAAGCAGCAGCGGCACAGCAGTAATCGCAAGAGCCGTCCTCTTCTGTTGCAGCTGCGTCGTAGTTGCAGGCACCCGCGTCCGTGCAACCGTCAACCTCAGCCTCGTCACAAACTCCGTCGCCGTCAGCGTCATTGAAGCAAGAGCCAGAACAATCTTGGTAAGGTGCCGGATACACGCACAATGCGTTGTCCGAGTCTACCGTAGGATCATCATTGTAATTGCAAGCCGTAGCATCCGTGCAAGCTTCAACTTCGTCTTCATCACAAACTCCATCACCATCAACATCGTTCAAGCAATTTCCGTCGCAATCCAAACCTGCTTCTGGGAAGACACACGCTTCCAAATCAGTAGGCGCAGCAACATAGTTACAAGCGTTGGGATTCAAACATCCCGCAATTTCGTTTTCGTCACATACGAAATCGCCGTCAGCATCGTTCAAGCAGTTGCCTTCACAATCAATGTTCTCTCCCCAATATGCTGGACCGTCCTGGCAAGAACCATCATCCCACAAAGCGGTTGGGTCGAAATTACATGCTGTTTCATCCGTACAAGCACACAATGGTGAAGTGAACGAAATGTAAATTTCTTCACTTGCCAATTGGTCACCTTGCGGGAATACCTGAACGTAGAGGTCACCGCTTAAGTAACCATCCGTAGTAAACTGACCGATCAAGACCCGGTTATCATCACCAGCGATTCCGCTCACGGAACCTGGCGAAAGGAACCAACCACCACCTGAACTGGTGCTAATTGAGATATCCTCCCCCGCCTCGAAGTCCGCTTGCCAAGTCTCACCAGGAGTTTCAACGGTCTGAACACTGGTTTCACCGGCACCGGCATCAGCCATCTCGGTATTGCCAATGGTTACATATGAATCATACGCACCGTCAGCGAATTCTGGAATAACTGACAAGGCTGACTGCCAAGCATTTGGTGTAACTCCGCCGCCTGGACCGAGGTATTGGTAAAAGTCAGTTGTCGTGGCAAGATTTAATGGGAATGCTGCATAACCTGTAACCGCCGACACTGCATCAGTTGGATTCGCCGTGGTTACATATAAACGATACGTACGAAGTCCAGTGATTCCTCCTACCGCATGGAGCTCAACTTCTACGCCGTAGTCAGCGTTTGTAGAGGTCACGGCATCACAGCAGTAGTCACAACTTCCATCATCCGTGTTGGCGCCTGAATCGTAATTACAAGCTGAAGAATCCGTGCAACCGGGATACAAGCAAGAACCGTCGTCCAATGTAGCCGTTGATGCATAGTTTGAAGCCGCAGAATCCGTGCAACCGCACAATTCACTGCTGAAAGAGAACTGATGGCTCGATGCCTCAGACGCTCCGTCCAAAACAAATTCGACAAAGAGAGTACCGTTCAATTCACCGTCTGTGGTTACCTGAGCCAACATGACGCGCTGATCATCACCCGCATAACCGTTAACAGCAGCTGCAGGGACTGACCAACCGCTACCTGCAGGTGCATTTGAAGCATCAATGCTCAAATTGTTCCCTGCGAGGAAACTGGGGCCCCATGAATCTGAACCGGATAATGCAATTGAAGATTCACCTCCCTCAGCTTCCGAGTCCAATCCGATGGTTACGTAACTATCATATTCCAGTGCTGGAAAGAACGAGAACAAGCCTGGATTGATGTCATTCACTGTCAAACCACCAAATTCGTTCATGTAGAACGAAGTGCTGGTTGTCAGTTGAACTTCACCGGCTGCACCGTCCGTGTATACAGCAGAAACAAAATCCATGCTGGACCCTGTTTCAAGGTAAATACGGTAAGTTGTTGATCCTGCTAAAGCAGCAACTGCTGGGGACGACTCAGTGCCATCAAACGTGGCGAATGCCTCTACTTCCAAGTGGAAGCCGGCAGGTGCATTAGCACCGGAGTCAGAACCAAAACATGCTGTTTGAGCAACTAAAGGGCTGGAGAAGCTTGTGAATCCTACAAGCAATCCGAGCAAGATGGAAAAAAATTTCGTCTGCATCATTCCTAGGTTAAGCAACCGAAAATTACGAAATATCGTGCTTAGAAACAAACACATCGATTAGAAAAATATTTCAATCGAGAAAATTACCCAATTCAACGAAGTCAAATTTCCTCGTATAATCACGGTTTCAGATGTTAAATTTGCACTAAAAAAAACATGTTCGATAACCTTCAAGAACGCTTTGAAAGGGCCTTTCAAGTCCTAAAAGGGCACGGTCAGATAACCGAAGTGAACGTCGGAGAGACGTTAAAAGAGGTGCGAAAAGCGTTATTGGATGCCGACGTAGACTACAAGACTGCAAAGGATTTTACACAGCGCGTCAAGGAAAAGGCTCTGGGTCAAGAAGTACTCACCTCCATCAAACCTGGGCAACTTCTCGTCAAAATCACCCACCAAGAGCTCACCGAGCTCATGGGCTCCGCTGCAGCGCCTTTTACCCCTTCTGGCAATCCATTCACGGTTCTTATGGCCGGACTTCAAGGGGCGGGCAAAACAACCCATTCCGGCAAAATCGCTCAACTCTTGCGCGATAAACATGGAAAAAAGCCTTTATTGGTTGCCTGCGACGTACACAGACCGGCTGCAGTTGACCAATTGCAAGTTCTCGGAGAAAGTATCGGGATTGATGTTTACGCAGAGCCCGGGAGCAAAAATGCCGTGCAAATAGCAACCAATGCACTTCAACACGCTAAATCCAATGGATTCAATGCCGTCATTGTAGATACCGCGGGGCGCTTGGCCATTGATGAAGCCATGATGCAGGAGATTGCTGAGGTCCGTAATGTGATCAAACCCCACGAGATTCTTTTCACAGTGGACGCCATGACAGGACAAGACGCCGTTCGCACAGCGAAAGCATTCAATGACGTTTTGGACTTTACAGGAGTGGTCTTGACAAAATTGGACGGTGATACCCGAGGCGGTGCGGCTTTGGCCATTTACTCCGTCGTTGGCAAGCCCATCAAATTTGTTGGAGTAGGCGAAAAGATGGATGCTCTGGATACCTTCCACCCGAATCGGATGGCGGATCGCATTCTCGGCATGGGCGATGTCGTTTCTTTGGTCGAAAAAGCGCAACAGGTCATCAGCGAAAAGGAAGCTGCTCAACTTGAAGCTAAGATTCGAAAAAACAAATTCGACTTAGAAGACTTCTTAAATCAAATCCAACAGCTCAAGAAAATGGGCAACATCAAAGATTTGATGAGTATGATTCCCGGCATGTCCAAAGCGCTCAAAGGCATTGAGTTGGATGACAATTCATTCAAACAGGTTGAATCCATTATCCAGTCCATGACGCCTGAAGAACGATCCAAACCCGAAATCATCGATGCACGCCGAAAAGAACGCATTGCCAAAGGGTCAGGGACCGATGTGACCCAGGTGAATCGCTTGCTCAAGCAGTTTCAAGACATGAAAAAAATGATGCACTTGATGACCAAAGGGCAAGGCGGAAAACGAAGTCGAATGGCTGGATTGTCTGCGCTGGGCCGTTAACCCAAGAAACGCCGAACGATGCAAATAATAGACGGAAAGGCGACATCCCTCGTCATCCAACAAGAAATCAAAGAACTCGTCGAGCAACGCATTGCTCAAGGCCAGAAGCGCCCTCATTTGGCTGCGATCATCGTGGGAGATAATCCTGCCAGCAGAGCTTATGTCGGACATAAAATCAAGGCTTGTGAGCGCGTGGGCTTCCAAAGTACATTGGTTGAATGTTCAGATAATATCCAAGAATCTGAACTCCTCGCGGAAGTAGAGGCTTTGAATCAAGACGATGCCATCGACGGCTTCATCGTTCAACTTCCCCTTCCCGATCACATCGATGAACAAAAGGTTTTGGAAGCCGTTACACCAACCAAAGACGTGGATGGATTTCATCCAGTCAACGCTGGTAGATTAAGTCTCGGGCTTCCCGGTTTTCAGCCCGCTACACCTGCAGGAATCATTGAACTTTTGAAGCGCTATGGCATCGAGACCAGTGGAAAGCACGCCGTCATCATCGGGCGTTCTGCTATCGTCGGCACACCGATGACCTTGTTACTCAGTCGAAATGCCCAGCCTGGAAACTGCACCGTCACCATGTGCCATTCTCGAACGCAGAACCTGGCGGAAATCACTCGAAGTGCCGACATCCTAGTGGCCGCCATTGGTCGCGCTCACTTTGTCACGAAGGACATGGTCAAACCGGGCGCCATCGTTATCGATGTGGGCATCAATCGGATTCCAGATCCCTCAAAGAAAAGCGGTGCGCGGCTCACAGGCGATGTCGACTATGATGCTGTGGCCGAAGTTGCTGGGCACATCACGCCTGTCCCGGGCGGTGTAGGTCCCATGACAATTGCCATGCTCCTCCGCAATACCCTCGACGCATCCGCATCATCATGAACCTGTCGGAGGCCGATGTTCAACGCATGCGTGAAGCCATGGCATTGGCTTCCAATGGCGGAAACTCGGTTGCTCCCAATCCCCTTGTTGGATGCATCATCCAAGCCGAAAATGGGCGTATCATCGGAAAAGGATGGCATGCGAAATGTGGGGAAGCGCATGCTGAAGTTAACGCGTATCAGAGTGTATCCCCATCAGATTACCACCTTCTTTCCAGCAGCACATGGTACATCACCCTCGAACCTTGCAACCATGAGGGCAACACACCACCCTGTGCTAAACTGATTGAATCCCTTCAGCCCCGCCGCATCGTTGTTGGCCTATGGGATCCCAATCCACATGTCCTCGGAGGTGGGGCGAAACGCTTGAAACATTCCGGAATTCAGATAGATGGCCCATGTTTGACCCAGGAACTGCAGTGGCAAAATCGACGATTTCTGCACAATCAACACCGTGGTCAAACTTGGGTCGTACTCAAATGGGCAGCTTCGCAGGATGGCTTCATGGACGGGCGATTGGCCCCGGAACGAACTGCAGGTGCTGGCAGCTTCCCCATTACGGGTGAAGAAGCTCGCAGCATCACACACGCATGGCGAGCAGCAGAAGATGCGATCGCAGTCGGTGCCCACACCGTGCTGGTTGATGAGCCTCAACTCACCGTACGCGATGCAGTGGGTTCATCGCCGCGAGCCGTCATACTCGACCCTCATGGAATCGTCCCCGCAGAACACCCGATCTTTCAGTTGCATCCCAATGCCATTCACGTAGTTGAATCATCCAACTTGACTGGGCACCCCGTTGTGTGTCCATGGAAGATGAACGAGGGATTGGCAACGCTAAAAAAACGATTGTTCCGAGATTTTGGAATTTCAAGTTTATTCGTTGAAGGAGGAGCCACCGTTCTCGATGCTTTTCTTCGTGAAAACGAATGGGATGAACTGCGCACTTGGACGGCTCCGACCCTGCTAGGTCAAGGCTTGCTGGCACCGGTCCTGCCGGATTCACGCGCTCTGCCCCCACAACTTGAAGTTAGCGAAGGATGGTGTGGAAAAGACCGCTGGAACTGGTGGCTCCATGCCAAACATTCCGAAACGTTCCAACTTCCCCTACCTTCACGCCCGTGATTTACTTGATGACGAGCGTCGGTTTATCCGCCGCAATCTTCCTTCTTTTTCAGCTATTCGGTCGATGGGACGTCCGCACGTTTCCGGCCATCGTCATCAACTACGGTGTAGCAGCGAGCATTGGATGGATTTTGGCCGGTGGTAGCGAAACGTTTGCTGAGGTGCATGAACAAACTTGGGTGCCTTTGGCTTTGGTCATGGGTTTGTTGTTCATTTACCTCTTTCAGCTGATTGCTCGTTCGACGCAGGAAATCGGAGTCACCGTAACGTCCATTGCGGCCAAATTGAGCATGGTCATCCCGGTTGCGATTTTTTTGCTGTTTGATGCGCAGGACGAATTGACCGTTCAAAAGGGCATCGCCATAGCCTTGTCCGTGCCTGCCATTATGCTCGCGAGCTGGAAACCAGGAGAATCGCGCCATGTTTCCAATTGGACCATTCCCCTGATCATTTTTATAGGAAGCGGGATGATCGATTTGATGTTTGCTGGTTATTCGGGTCCCGAACACATGACCCGGGTAGAGTTGCGCTACTTGTTCGCTTCGTTACCGCTGATTACCGCCTTTTTTGCGGGTTTGATTTGGCATGCGAGAGCCTCCCGCATCCACGGCACCGTCTTCATGCCTGATGGGCGGACTTGGGCCGCAGGTGTCGCCCTGGGAGCCATCAACTTCGGGTCGTTGTACTTCCTGCTCGAGACGTACGATAAGGTGGGCATAGACAGAAGCGCTGTGATGCCGGTAAACAACCTTGCCATCATCCTGCTGAGTTCTGGCTTGTCCGTGGCCTTTCTACATGAAAGGCTCGTCTCACGGAACTACCTCGGACTTTTGCTGGGTGCCTCAGCGATTGCCTTGCTCCTTTGGGATGCCATCATCGGCTGATGGTCAATCCCTGCCCTCGCGCATTTCAGCGTCTCGGCGTGCACGCTGCATGGGATTTTCACCTCCATCCCAGCGACCTCTTCCGCCTTCTGATTTGAACAGCTCGAATCGCGTAGGTTGTGGACGAGCAGGCCAATAGTTGTCGGTCATGTCCACATCCGCAGTTTCCAACATGGGATCCAATGTGATTTGAATCGCCGGCTCTGGGGTCACAAAAACTTTGGTGACCGTTGGCTCGCTCATTTTCCATATCTCAGCCGGAATTCTGCGGATCTCCTTTTCTCCACTTTCATACTGAAATTCCAGAATCAACGGCATGACCAAACCTCCTTCATTTCGGAAGGTGATTTCGTAGAAGTTCTTTCCACTTGTCAGCATGGCGCGTTCTTCCTCCGTCAATTGATCCATACGCTCTTGGTATTCGACCTTATCCAATTCCAACACCATAAACGGATCGGTGGTGGTGTAAAAATCATGCAAAGTCGGATCGGCTTCGAGGTAGGATGTTGGGATGAATGAAGCGTCACGAATCAAGGAAATGTCTTCGGGTTCATTCGCCTCCGCTTCCCGGTCAAAAGCAGATTCGACATCCGGGTCTTGGGTGTCGATTTGGAACCATTTCACCTCATCCAATGCGATATCTACGTGGTCTGTCGTGTAGAACCAACCGCGCCAAAACCAATCCAAATCCACCCCGGAAGCGTCTTCCATCGTCCGGAAAAAGTCCGCTGGCGATGGATGCTTGAATGCCCACCGCCGTGAGTATTCTTTGAAGGCGTAGTCAAACAATTCGCGTCCCATGACGGTCTCACGCAAAATATTCAACGCGGTAGCAGGCTTCCCGTAAGCATTATTGCCAAATTGGTAAATGGATTCGGAGTTCGTCATGATGGGACTGATTCGGCTCTTATCACCGCCCATGTAATTCCGAATGTCGCGCGCGCTTCCTCGACGTGTCGGATAATTTCGGTCAAACTCCTTCTCCGTTAGATACTGTACAAAGGTGTTCAGTCCTTCGTCCATCCAGGTCCATTGGCGCTCATCCGAATTGATGATCATGGGAAAGAAGTTATGACCGACCTCATGGATGATGACTGAAATCATTCCAATCTTTGTTCGTTCCGTGTACGTGCCGTCCGGCTCTGGACGTCCGCCATTGAAGCAAATCATGGGATACTCCATTCCAATCCACTTGGTGTGCACGGAAATCGCCACCGGATAAGGGTAGTCAACGGTAAAATTCGAGTACGTTTTCAACGTTTGCGCAACGGCTTTTGTCGAGTACTGTTCCCACAACGGGTTACCCTCCTTCGGGTAAAAACTCATGGCGAGTGGAGCTGCATTGCCCACTTCTACGGCCATGGCATCCCAAATGAATTTGCGGCTGGAAGCCCAACCAAAATCACGCACATTTTCAGCGTCAAAGACCCAGGTCTTCGTTCCGGATTTTTTGTTTTGCTCAGCCGCGCGTGCCTCCTCCTCGGTTACAATCATCACGGGCTGATCATAGGTTTTTCGAGCCAGTTGAAGGCGCTTTCGCTGCTCCGCAGTCAAGACCGTCTTTTCATTTTTGAGCACGCCGGTTGAAGCCACGACATGATCTTCAGGCACAGTGATTTCAACGTGATAATCACCGAAGTTGAGAGTGAATTCCCCACTGCCGAGGAATTGTTTATTCTGCCAACCTTCGTTGTCCATGTACACAACCAATCGCGGGTAAAATTGGGCAATGGTGTAGAGGTAGTTGTCTTCCTCTTCAAAATACTCATAGCCGCTTCGCCCTCCATCCTTCATTCGGTCGTTGATGTTGTACCACCACGCCACGTCAAACACGAACGTGCCACCCGGTTTCAAGGGAACAGGCAAGTCTATGCGCATCATCGTATTGTTGATGGTATATGATAGGGGTTTGCCCGTTTCATCACCCACGTATTGGATCTTGAATCCGCCATCAAACGATGGCTCCAAGCCTGCGATGGCGTCGAAGCTCGAGCGATTTTGAATCCGAGATTCTTTGATTTTGTAGCTGTCGCTATCCAGCGCACGCACGTTTTGATCCAATTGCAACCAGAGGTATCTAAGCTCGTCGGGACTGTTGTTTTTGTAGAGAATCCGTTCTTCCCCGTCGATGCGCTGACGCGTGTCATCCAAGGTAACGGAGATGTTGTAATCAACTTGTTGCTGCCAATACTCGTGCCCCGGAGCACCACTCGCTGTTCGGTACACATTGGGCGTAGGAAGTTCCTGCCCCAATTGACGAAATTTATTGGTGTTCACGCGCGAAGGGATATCCTGCAATTCTTGCTGTGCAATCAATTGTGGCAAAGCGAATAAACTCGCAGCGAACCAGACAGTGGCGACTTTCGTAAGATGCTTCAACATATCTCGAGGTTAAAGCTCCTAATTTACGCCACCTTCCCTCTACTCCCAATGCAGATTCCCTGAACCTGAACGCTCAAGCACATAGAATGTTGGAGGCACGAGACCGCCATAGACATCCCCAGCTGACTCAATGGTGATGTAAGCGTAGTCTGACGCTCGAAATTTCAACGGTTGGATACCGGATTGATTGATGTAGGCTTCTTGAGAATTCAATCCGCTCGCATCCAGCCGGGAAAGGCCAGAGGCAAACAATTCACTCGTATCAGTCCAACCTTGAACTTCAGTCAATGCCACACCTGCATGCAGCCTGATTCGCAAGGAATCTACTTCCGCCTGAACCTCAATCGTTCCGGCATACGCGAAAGCGTCAATTTGAATCACGGCAGCCGAGTCTGCTAGGCTCACCACACAGCCCCCCTGCCCATGAAGTTCCAATTTTGGCACCGGCGAGGTTAAAGGAAATGCGATTGACAGCCCCATTACCTCAGACAAATCACTCAACGCATTGCAGCGGTCTTCGAATCCTAAAATTAAACGCCCCTCATCGCCGGTTTCTGTGGCGCGATCGAGCCAATTTGCAGGACCTGTCCAAGTCAATTCCAACGAATCACCTGTGCTCGCAGAAACGCTTACATCGAGGTGGCCGTAGACCTCAACCAATTCGATGAAGTCCGCTTCAAGAACAACCGTCCGTGAGCTCGTTGTGCCCGCAGTTTGAAGGCAAGCTGGTGAGTCTGCTCGATCACACCCCATCAACCACCCGCATGCGCAAGCAAGGCAAAGCAATGGATGGCCCCAATTGTTCATCTGCGTGGATTGTCGTCTTTTAGGGCTGCCTTGGCTCGATTCCAAAAAGCATCCATTTCTGCCAGATCCATGTCGACCATGGCTTTTCCGCCCTGCTCTTCTCGGCTTTTGATTTCACGCTC
>Ga0255779_1002724_pt1 | contig 18347 bp, 16 predicted proteins | sample 011ome_21_FD_179977 | JGI IMG/M metagenome (GOLD analysis project Ga0255779, IMG submission 179977) | Coastal salt marsh microbial communities from the Groves Creek Marsh, Skidaway Island, Georgia - 011508AT metaG (version 2) | ecosystem: Environmental > Aquatic > Marine > Intertidal zone > Salt...
CGAGTGGGCGGATGGTGTATGGATTGCCCGAGGCGATGTTTGTTGACCGGACCATCCAAGATTACCCCGCCGATTATAATTATGCCGACGAACAGTGGCGTTTTGGCGAGGCAGGCACGCTTTGGCTGCAATCTGCGCCGCCCGGCTCGCCAACATGGCGATCGACAATCGACGAGCTGATAGCGCTTAATTTCACCCTTGCGCCCACTTTTACTATCTACGAAGCCAATCGCGATGTCATGCGAGCGCGGGATGCCGAGTGGCATCAAGCCTATACATGGCCGGCGTTGAGCACCTTTTTCGAACCCAATCCTAAACTACACGGTTCGTACCATTTTGATTGGACGACGGGGCATGAAGTGGCGTGGCGGAGAAATTTCGCCCGCTGGATGACGTTTATTAACGATTACAAGAATGCCGGAGGTCGTGTGGTGGCGGGATCCGATGCGGGCTTTATTTATAAGCTCTACGGGTTTGCCTATATTCGGGAACTGGAGCTTCTGCAGGAGGCGGGCTTTCATCCGCTAGAGGTCATTCAGGCGGCAACCAGAAACGGCGCTGAACTGTTGAAAATGGAAGACCAAATTGGCGCGCTCACAGCGGGCCGGAAAGCCGATATCGTTTTGGTACAAGGCAACCCTGTGTCCAATTTTAAATTGCTGTACGGCACCGGTCATATGTATCTCGATCGAGAAACGAACACCCTCAGCCGCAAGGGAGGGGTAAGCTACACCATCAAAGGAGGTGTTGTTTACGATGCCAAAGCGTTGTTGGCCGACGTTAGAGCCATGGTCGATGTGGCAAGATCTCCTCAGTGAGGTGCCTGCGCGGTAGACAGTGATTGTTTGACGTATGTGAAAATTCACGTTACAAATCAGGTGTGAGTGAAGTGGTACGTGGTTTCTACAAGCCGTTGCGTTTCGGCTGTCGGGGAGACAAGCACCATGCAGTCTAATAATAATATTCGTGGGCACGTCGCTGTGACGACGTGGCCTGCAGGCGGTACCGCGTGAGCGGCTTTTGCCTTAAAGCTCAATTTTGTCCGGCGGCTTTCGGCTGTCTCGGTTTTCCACTTTCGGCCTTTCAATCTAGAGCTGTGCTGCTTGCTGCAGCCCCCGGGCTCGCCTCACCGTGCATACAAGGGTTTTGCCTATGAACGCAGACTTTATCTGGCCGTTTTTGGTTTACCTCGGTGGGGTTTTGGGATTAGTGGCTACCATGCTTGTGGTGGCTCACTTTCTGGGCCAGAGACGGCTCGATCCCGCGACTAATGAGCCCTTTGAGTCGGGGATTATTCCGGCCAGTGGGTCGAAAATGCCGGTGTCAGTTGAGTTCTATCTGGTGGCTATTTTCTTTGTGCTTTTCGACCTAGAGACCGTCTTTATTTTTGCTTGGGCCGTGGCGTTTTACGAGCTGGGGTGGGCGGGCTATGCAGCTATCATGGTTTTCATTGCCGTGTTACTCGTGGCGCTCATCTATGCCTGGCGCTTGGGCGTTTTAGAGTGGGGCCGTAAAACCCGCGTTGGCTTACCAAAGGAGACAAACTAATGGAGTGGAGCCTCACGGGCACCGACGAGATTATTGCGGGCAGCAATGATCCCGATATGCAGGAGCAAATACGGCGTAGTGTTTTTTTTGCGAGTCTAGAGGATCTTTTGGCCTGGGGTCGCTCTAATTCCCTGTGGCCTTTTAACTTCGGCCTTTCCTGCTGTTACGTTGAGATGGCGACATCGTTCACCTCCAAGCATGACATTGCTCGCTTTGGTTCTGAAGTCATCCGCGCGACACCACGACAAGCAGATCTGATGGTGATCTCTGGCACGGTATTTCGCAAGATGGCGCCGGTTGTGAAGTATCTCTACGACCAGTTGCTCGAGCCGCGTTGGATCATTTCTATGGGCAGCTGCGCTAACTCGGGCGGCATGTATGATATTTACAGTGTTGTCCAAGGTGTCGATAAAATCATTCCGGTCGATGTCTATGTGCCCGGCTGCCCGCCTAGGCCTGAAGCCCTCATGCAAGGCCTTATGATGCTGCAAAAGTCGGTAGCCAATGAGCGACGCCCATTGAGCTGGGTGGTGGGCGACCAGACTGTGGTAAAGCCGCGCTTTGAGCCCAACCGCGATTTACTTATGGCCGATCGTAATCGAGCGACCCACCTAAGACCCCCAGACGAGTGCTGAAGCTGACGCGATCGATGGAGTTATGTCATGAATAGTATTGCGCCCGTAGGTCCAGGTGGATTGACCCATCCCATCCCCGAGGTGGTCAAACCCCATATTGTTGCGCAGCAACCCAGTCTGGATGGCGTGCCCACACTGTGGATAGCGCCGAGTGATGTGCCCAAGGTGATGGCAGCTCTGAAGGCTGAATACGCGTTACTACACGACTTATTTGCTATTGATGAGCGGCTGCGTAAGCACCGTGAGGGTCAGCCCGCATCGGACTTCACAGTGGTCTATCACTTGATGTCATTAACCTTAAACGCCGACGTGCGCATTAAGGTAGGGCTCATTGGCGAGACGCCTTCTATACCAAGCATTACCGGTATTTGGCAGGCCGCCAACTGGTACGAGCGCGAGGCATGGGACATGTTTGGCGTAGTGTTTGATGGCCACCCCAATCTACGGCGCATCTTATTGCCCCCAACTTGGCAGGGCCACGCGCTGCGTAAAGAGCATCCCGCGCGCGCGACCGAAATGGATCCGTACTCTATCGACCAGGACAAACTGGACTACGAACAGGAAGCGCTGCGCTTTGTCCCGGAAGAGTGGGGTATGAAGCGCCACAGTGACGACACCGATTTCATGTTTTTGAATCTTGGGCCTAACCACCCAAGTGTTCACGGTGTCTTTCGTATTGCGCTGCAGTTAGATGGCGAGGTGGTGGTCGATGCTGTACCTGATATTGGCTACCACCACCGTGGTGCGGAGAAAATGGCCGAGCGCCAAACATGGCATTCGTTTATTCCTTATACCGATCGGATTGATTATCTGGGCGGAGTGATGAACAACCTGGCCTATGTACTGGCCGTGGAGCAGATGGTGGGCATCAAAGTGCCGCCACGCGCGCAGATGATTCGCGTCATGATGGCCGAGTTATTCCGTATTTCAAGCCATTTGGTTTTTTATGGCACGTTTGCCCAAGACGTTGGGCAGATGTCGCCTGTGTTTTACATGTTCGCTGATCGCGAGCGTTTGTTTGGTATTGTGGAGGCCATTACCGGTGGGCGCATGCACCCGGCTTGGTTCCGCATTGGGGGCGTTGCTCAGGATCTTCCGCAGGGCTGGGACACCATGATTCGTGAGTTCTTGGACGCTATGCCCAAGCGCTTGTTGGACTGGGACAAAATGGCGATGCGCAATTCCATTCTAAAGAAGCGCACGGTGGGCATTGGCCGTTATACGCTAGAAGAGGCAGTCGATTGGGGTGTCACTGGGCCGGGCCTTCGGGCTTGCGGTTCGGACTGGGATCTTCGCAAGAAACGCCCCTATAGTGGTTATGAGCAGTTTGATTTTGAGGTGCCCACGGCCAATGGCGGTGATTGCTACGACCGTGCTGTGGTGCGTATTGAGGAGATTTGGCAGAGCCTCAAAATTATCCGTCAGTGCGTGGATAACATGCCGGAGGGCCCGTACAAGAGTGACCATCCACTGTCGGTGCCGCCGCCTAAAGACCGCACCATGAAAGATATCGACACCCTAATTAACCACTTCCTGTCGGTGAGTTGGGGGCCGGTAATGCCAGCTGGCGAGGGCTGCTTCCCAATAGAGGCAACCAAAGGACAGAACGCCTATCACGTTATCAGTGATGGCAGTACCCAGTCTTATCGCACGCGCATAAGAACGCCGTCGTTCCCGCACCTTCAAATGATTCCACTGATGTCCCGTGGTCTGATGGTGCCCGATTTGATTGCCATTATCGCGAGTATCGATTTCGTGATGGCCGATGTGGATCGTTAAGTATGAGTAGTGTTATCCCTACGCTGAGTCCAGAGGAAATCGCTGAAATTGAGCACGAGGTGTCGCTGGTTCCCCGAAAAGACGGTGCTGCGATTGACGCCATGCTTATTGTACAGCGACATCGCGGTTGGGTATCAGATGAGAGCATCCGTGCAATAGCCGCGCTGTTAGAGATGTCGGCGGAGGAGTTGGACGGCATTGCCACCTTCTACAATTTAATCTTTCGCCAGCCCGTGGGGGAGAAAGTTATCTTGCTATGCGACAGCGTGAGTTGTTGGCTGCGGGGATGCGATGCTGTGAAGGCTGCCATCAGTGACAAGCTAGGCGTGGACTATGGTGAGACCACCGCCGATGGCCGCTTTACGTTACTTCCTGTGCCCTGCTTGGGAGCGTGTGACCGCGCCCCAGTCATGATGGTTGGGGATGATCTACACACTCATCTCGATGAGGCTGATTTGGCCGCTTTATTAGCCGGAGGAGAGCCATCATGACTAACCGTCCGCTCACCCAAAACATACGTCCGGATGGGTCGCCGACCTTTTTAGCCGACTACCAAGCAAATGGCGGGTACAGTGGCGTGCGCAAAGCCATCACTTCAATGTCACCCGAGGACTGCCTTCAAACTGTAAAAGACTCTGGATTGCGGGGTCGCGGTGGCGCTGGGTTCCCAACCGGTATGAAGTGGAGCTTTGTGCCTAATGCCGACAAGGCAGGTCCCGGACATAAGTACCTCATCGCCAATGCCGATGAAATGGAGCCAGGCACTTTCAAAGATCGGCTTATTCTAGAGCAAGACCCCCATCAGTTACTGGAGGGTATGATTCTCTCTGCCTACACCATAGGGGCCGACATCGCCTATGTGTTTCTCCGTGGTGAGTATGTGCTTGCTGCGCAACGCATCACCCAAGCGATCAACGAGTGCTATCAGGCAGGTTTGCTTGGCCAAAATATTTTAGGCACTGCTTATTCGCTCGAGTTACGTCTGCACCGCAGCGCAGGCAGGTATATCTGTGGCGAAGAGACCGCGCTCATCAACGCGTTGGAGGGTAAGCGCGCAAACCCACGTCCCAAGCCGCCCTTCCCTCAGGTTAGCGGTCTGTGGGGTCGGCCAACTATCGTTAACAACGTAGAAACACTGTGTAATATCACGCACATCATTACCCACGGCGTAGATTGGTTCAAAAGTCTGGGTCGAGGTGAAGACAGTGGCACCAAGCTCTTTGGCGCCAGTGGCAACGTGAAAAATCCAGGCGTGTGGGAACTGCCCATGGGTACCCCTATTCGGGAGATCCTAGATCAGCACGCGGGCGGCATGCGAGACGGCTATCAGTTGCGGGGTTTTCTACCCGGTGGTGGATCTACGGATTTCCTCACCACGGATCACCTCGATCTTGCCATGGACTACGACGTGATTGGCAAGGCCGGCTCACGTATGGGTACCGGCACCATGATTATTCTTGATGATCGAAGCTGTCCTATTGGCATGGTCCGTAACCTCTCCCGATTTTTCGCTCACGAGTCTTGCGGTTTTTGTACACCTTGCCGAGACGGGATTCCCTGGATTGTTCAGCTGCTTGACCGATTTGAGCAGGGCGTGGCCACAGAAAAGGATCTGGCGCTACTGGAAGAGAAGGCCAGATTCATTGGTGGTATTGGCAATACCCATTGCGCCCTAGCGCCTGGCGCTATGGAGCCGGTCACCAGCGCACTAAACTATTTCCGTGAAGACTTTGAGCGCCATATTAGCGAAGGCGGTTGTCGTTATCACCATGGCGTGGGGGGGCACTGAAATGCCGCAGATAACCATCGACGGCAAGTCGTATGAGGTGCCTACGGGCAGTAATTTGCTTGAGGCTGTCCTGGGACTAGGATTGGATTTGCCCTATTTTTGCTGGCACCCGGCAATGGGTTCAGTGGGGTCCTGCCGACAATGCGCCATGCTTCAATTCCAAAATGAAGACGATGATCGCGGTCGACTGGTCATGGCGTGTATGACCCCCGTCAGCGACGGTATGTTGTTGTCGCTGTCGAACGAGAAAGCCGTAGATTTTCGCTCGGATGTTATCGAGGCGTTGATGACTAACCACCCGCACGACTGCCCTGTTTGTGCCGAGGGCGGCGAGTGTCATTTGCAGGATATGACCGTCATGTCGGGGCATCGGGAGCGTCGCTACGAAGGGTTAAAAAATACGCATCAAAACCAGTATCTTGGCCCGCTGATCAATCACGAGATGAATCGCTGTATTGCCTGTTACCGCTGTGTGCGCTACTACCGCGATTACGCAGGCGGTACAGATTTGGCGGCGTTAGGGTCTCACGACCACGTCTATTTTGGGCGTCATGAGGACGGTGTGCTTGAGAGCGAGTTCGCCGGCAACTTGGTTGAGGTATGCCCCACGGGGGTATTCACCGATAAAAGCCTGGTTAACGACTACACCCGGAAATGGGATTTGCAATCGGCGCCGTCTATTTGTACGGGCTGTGGTATGGGATGTAATACCACCCCGGGCGAGCGCTATGGTCGGCTTAAGCGTGTGCACAATCGCTATCATCATGAGGTGAATGGCTATTTCTTGTGCGATCGGGGTCGGTTTGGCGGTACCTTTGTCAATTCGGATAAGCGATTAACAAAAGCTGGGCGTAAAGGCGCTGATGGCAAGTTTGTGCCACTGACTACTGAGCAAGCCCATGCAGCACTGGTCGAGTTATGCGCAGTGCAAGGTGCAATCGTGGGTGTTGGCTCTCCTCGCGCATCGCTTGAGTCAAACTGGCTGCTGCGTGAGGCAGTGGGCGCTGAAAACTTCAGTAGTGGTTTAGGTGCGGAGGCCGACGCGGTTTACGCTATTGTGGATGCGCTTCAGTTGGGAGGTGTTCCCAGCGCTACCTTGCCTGAGATTGAGGCCGCGGATTTGGTCATTATTCTGGGGGAAGATGTGACCCAAACCGCGCCTCGTATTGCCTTGGCGTTGCGCCAATCGGTACGCAACAAGGGGCTGCAAATGGCCGCCAATATTGGCGTTCAGTATTGGCAAGATACGGCCGTTCGTAATATTAGCCAGAATGAACGCAGTCCGTTGGTGCAACTGCAGAGCGCATCGACTCGCCTTGATGACGTGACGAGTCATGCCTTGGGCCTGGCGCCCAACGATATTGCCCGACTGGGCCTTGCGTTGGCCCACGCATTAGGCGAGGGCGATCCTATCGCTGGCTTGACCGGCGAGCAGCAAGCTTGGATAGATGCAGTCGTTGGGCTGTTCGCTCATGCAGAGAGGCCGCTCATTATTAGCGGAAGTGGCGCCCACAATGCTGACGTGGTTGCTGCTGCGCGAGCATTGTCGGTAGCCAGTAGTCGTATGAACGCTAACACGCGTGTGGTTTATGCTGTCCCAGAGTGCAATAGCTTGGGTTCAGCGCTTTTGGATCCCGGCGGTCTGAGTATGCAAGCACTCGCCGACAAGGCCCGTACCGGCGATATCGAAACACTCATTGTTATGGAGAACGATCTCTGGCGTCGTGCACCCCGCGAAACGGTGGATGCATTACTCAGCCATGTACCTAACGTTGTGGTGATGGATGTTGTTGAAAGCGCTACAGCAGATTATGCCAGTCTCGTATTGCCGGTAGCGAGTTATGCTGAAGCGGAGGGTACGCTGGTCAGCAGTGAAGGGCGGGCGCAGCGATTTTTCCCTCCCATGCAGTGCCCCGATGAGCGTGCGCCGTCATGGCATTGGCTGCGTAACGCCACTGATCGCGGCCGCACGATGGGGCTTGCCTCGCTGAGTCATCTCGACGATGTACTGGCTGCGCTCGCCGATGATATGCCTGCATTAGCGGGCGCCGTGACTGCGGCACCGGGGGCAGGCTACCGCGACCGCATTGGTCTGAAAGCAGCGCGTCAGCCTATACGCTACAGCGGTCGTACAGCTATGTATGCCGATAAGACCATGCACGAACCCAAGACCCGAGTCGATGAAGATTCAAGTCTCAACTACAGCATGGAAGGCGATAATCACGGTTTGCCCAGTGCGCTTCGACCCTTTGTATGGGACCCGGGTTGGAACTCCAACCAGTCGCTACACAAGTTTCAAGATGAAATCGGTGGCGCACTGACGGGAGGAAGTGCCGGAACACGATTGATTGAGCCGGGTGATGGAAGTTTGGCGGCCACAATAGTGCCCCCCAGCGCCTTTGAGCCGCGATTGGAATCGTTTTGTTTGACCCCGCAATATCAAATTTTTGGCAGTGACGAGCTTAGCCTGCATGCCGATTCGATTGCTGACATGGTGGGGCTACCCGTAGTACGAGTCGCCATTGGTGATGCCCAACGATTGGGGGTAACTACGCACGATGGTCTTGCAGTGATTATTGATGAGGTAGCCGTGAAGTGCGCGCTTGCAATTGATGCACGGGTGCCCGAGGGCACTCTCGGTTATACAGTTGGGCATCCTGCTACCCTCGCTCTTCAATCGGGTCAGTATGTAAAGGTTGAGTGTTTGCCTAATTTCTGCCGTAAACCCGAGGTTATCGCTCGCGATGGAGTAGCTGCCCATGGCTGAATTACAGGTTATTGCGCTGCTCTTTTTATTGATTGGCGCGGCAGTTGGGGGTGCTGCGGTAATGACGTGGTTTGAGCGGCGTATGCTAGGTGTTTGGCAAGATCGACTCGGTCCCAACCGTATCGGCCCCTTCGGCATCGTGTTGGTTGCGGCTGACATGCTAAAGCTACTGGGCAAACATGACTGGGTGCCTCCCTTCGCTGATCGCCCAGTATTCATTTTTGCACCCACCGCCATAGTGATAGCCATGATGCTGGGCTTTGCTGTGGTGCCCTTTACGCCCAATCTTGTTGTTATCGACATGAATATAGGACTGTTGTTTTTCCTGGGCATGACGTCTTTGGCAGTCTACAGCGTCCTTTTGGGTGGCCTTGCGTCGAATAATAAATACGCTTTATTAGGCGGTTTGCGCTCTGCAGCACAGATGGTCAGTTATGAGGTATTCATGGGCCTGTCCTTGATGGGGGTTGTCATGCTGACGGGCAGCTTTTCGCTGCCCGATATTGTCATGGCCCAGTCCAACTGGTGGTTTGCGATTACCCAGCCGCTAGGCTTATTTGTGTTCCTGATAGCTGGACTCGCTGAAAGCCATCGACTGCCGTTTGACCTGCCCGAGGCAGAGCACGAGCTAACCGCTGGTTTTCATACAGAGTACGGCGGCATGAAGTTTGCCATGTTCATGCTGGGCGAATACTTGGGCCTTATTCTGGTGTCATGCATGATTACTACCCTGTTTCTGGGTGGTTGGTTGGGCCCTTTCTTGCCCCCGTTGGTGTGGTTCTTATTCAAAACATTCCTCGTTATTTTGTTCTTTATTTTGCTGCGTGCCGCTATTCCTCGGCCGCGCTACGACCAACTTATGTCCATGGGTTGGAAGGTCATGCTGCCTATTACGCTTATTAATCTAGCCATAACGGGAGCTGTTGCTCTCTGGATAAAAGAGGGGGCTGCTTGATGGTCTACAGACTCCAGCGAGAGAGGTCTTACCCATGATGGCGTTATTCGAGTCCTTTTGGAGTCAGCTCGTTACGATTTGGCGCGTATTGGGTCATACATTCTCTAAAACCGAGACGGTGCAATACCCCGAGCAAAAGCCTTACTTGGCACCGCGTTATCGCGGTCGCATCGTGCTGACTCGTGACCCAGATGGTGAAGAGCGTTGCGTTGCATGCAACCTGTGTGCGGTGGCATGCCCTGTCGGCTGTATCGCACTCCAGCAGGGCACCAAAGAAGATGGTCGCTGGTATGCAGAGTTTTTTCGCATCAATTTTTCACGCTGCATTTTGTGTGGCATGTGTGAGGAGGCTTGTCCTACTTATGCTATCCAGCTTACGCCGGACTTTGAGATGTGCGAGTACGAGCGTACCAGCCTCGTTTATGAAAAAGAGCATTTACTGATTGATGGCCCCGGTAAATACCATGATTACAACTTTTACCGTGTTGCGGGTCTAGAGATTGCTGGTAAGAAAAAAGGTGAGGCGGAACAGGAAGCCGAGCCAATCAATGTAAGGAGTCTGCTGCCATGAGCCTCGCTTTGTTTTATTTGGCAGCGGCAGTCGCGGTTGGAGCCACGGTCCTAGCTCTTACCCGCGCCAATGCCGCCCATGCACTAATCTATTTGATTGTGTCGCTGTTAGGCGTGGCCGTGTTGTTCTTCTTACTCGGTGCACCGTTTGCTGCGGCGCTAGAGGTGGTGGCGTATGCGGGCGCCATTATGGTGCTCTTTGTTTTTGTCATCATGATGTTGAATTTAGGTGAAGAGTCGCAGCGCGAAGAGCGTGCATTACTCAATTTCCGCCATTGGCGGCTGCCCGGTTTGCTCACAGCCCTGTTACTGGCAGAGCTTGTGTATGTCATGGGCAATTCGGTCAGCCCCATACCCAGTGACGCCGTACTGCCTAAACAGGTAGCCCTTACCCTGTTTGGCCCCTATGTTTTAGGCGTTGAACTGGCATCCATGTTGCTCCTGGCAGGCCTTGTGGGTGCCTACCACCTCGGGCAGCATTTCTTGGCCCGTGACCGGGGGTACAACAACTGATGGATACGATGTTGATTCCACTCGAGCACGTTTTGGTTGTCGCGAGCATTCTTTTCGCATTGGGGCTTTTTGGTTTGATGTTCAGACGCAACATTATCTTCATGCTCATGTCGCTAGAGGTGATGCTGAATGCCGCCGCCCTGGCCTTTATCGCTGCCGGCGCCCATTGGCAGCAGGCTGACGGGCAGGTCATGTTTGTATTTATTCTCGCGATAGCGGCAGCTGAGGTATCCGTTGGTCTGGGGCTGGTATTGCAGATGCGCCGTCAAATGCAAACGCTGGATATGAACACGGCAATTCGGTTAAAGGGGTAACCGCATGAATCTGTTGCTCAGCCTCATACCTGCACTGCCATTGGCGAGTGCGGCGTTGTTATTGCTCTATGGTAGGCATTTAACACGATCGCTAGTTACGACGTTGGGAGTGGGTAGTATAGGCTCGGCCGCCATCGTGGTTGTGTTGCTCGCTACCCAGTGGACTGCCACCGCAGAACCCCTGCGTGTTCAACTTTGGCAGTGGTTTTCTGTGGGCAGTTTCAGTGTTGATATAGCACTTTACCTAGACCAACTATCTCTGATTTGGCTGTGTACCATTACCGGTATCGGTTTTCTTATCCACCTGTATTCCAGTGAATATATGGCGCACGACTCCGATTATTCGCGCTACTTTGCCTATCTCAATCTGTTCGTTGCCTCGATGTTATTGTTGGTGCTAGGTGACAGTTTGCTGCTTCTGTTTTTGGGTTGGGAAGGTGTGGGCCTTTGCAGTTATTTACTTATTGGGTTCTGGCACCAAGAGAGCGCTAATGGTGCCGCGGCCCGCAAAGCCTTTATAGTCACGCGGGCGGGCGATGCCGCAATGGCCTTGGGCTTATTCCTGTTAGTAGCCGAATTCAACACACTCAATATTCAGGAACTACTAGCCGCCGCCGCGCTCCAGTGGGAACGTGGTGGCACCATGGCGACACTGGCGTGTGCGCTCATTTTCACCGGAGCTGTGGGCAAATCTGCCCAGTTGCCACTACAAACCTGGTTGCCCGACGCTATGGCTGGTCCAACCCCCGTCAGTGCGTTAATTCACGCAGCCACTATGGTGACTGCAGGTATCTACCTGCTAGCGCGGCTAAATGGCTTGTATACCATGGCGCCTAATGTGCTGTTCGCGATTGCCATCATCGGCGTTGCCACGTCGTTGATGGCCGCCTGTGCAGCGCTAGCTCAGACTGATATCAAGCGCATTTTGGCTTATTCAACGATTAGTCAGCTTGGCTATATGTTTTTAGCGTTGGGCGTTCAGGCTTGGGATGCGGGTATTTTGCACATGATGACCCATGCCTTTTTCAAGGCGTTGCTATTCCTAGCTGCAGGCGCCGTTATTGAATGCCTGCACCACGAACAAGATATTCGTAACATGGGTGGGTTGCGCAAACGTTTGCCGGTGCCATTTTGGAGTTTTGTTATTGGCTCCGCAGCGCTTGCCGCATTGCCCGCCACGGCTGGCTTCGCCAGTAAAGACCTAATACTACTCAGAGCATGGGAAGTCGCCGGTGATGGTACTTGGTTGTGGGGTGTGGCTGCTTTGGGTGCGTTCATCACAGCGCTCTACAGTTTCAAACTGGTCTTTGTTGTTTTCTTCGGCGAGGCCAAAACCGAGGCAACTCATCAGCCTGGCTGGCGCATGGCTGTGCCGCTGATAGTGCTATGCCTGTTTTCGATCGTCGGTGGGTATATTGCGCTGCCGTTGGCTGATGTTTTGCCGCTTCCTAGCCATGAGCCCGCTCACGGCACCATTGCCGTGATATCGGCCGCTATTCCTATTGTCGGTGTATTTGTGGCCTATCTTTTGTTCCTAGGGCGTCAGGTGAGTGTGGAGGCGCTAACGCATAGCCCTGCCGGGCTTTGGCTTTCTGGATTCTGGCATGGCGGCTGGGGGATGGACCGGTTTTATGCGCTGTTGGTTGTAATGCCCTACACACGCGTAGCCCGTTGGTTGCGCAACGAACCGATAGACTATTTGGTAGCGATGATCACTGGTACCGCGGTGTTCTTTAACGGCGTGTTTGGTGCCTCGCAGAACGGCCGTTTAGGGCGCTATGTCACTGTCATGGTTCTGGGTTTGCTACTGATGTTCCTGGTGTTGGTTATGGGGGTCGCAGCATGAGTGCACTAATCATTTTGCTGCTATTTGGCGGCGGTGTGGCCTGGCTTTCTGAGCGCATGGGCGCCCAAATACCTGCCCGCGTGTCTCTGGTTGTGCTGCTACTTGCCTCGGCGCTGTTTATGGCGCTGGTTCGTGATGTAGCAGATACCCCAGTTTCGCTCGTTTCAGGCGCTAACCCATGGTTACTCATGGAAACGTATACATGGATACCTCGTTTTGGCATCAACGTTATTTTTGCAATGGACGGTATGAGTCTGTTGTTAGTGGCCTTAACGCTACTGTTAGGCGCGGTGGCTGTGATTGCATCGTGGACTGAGATCAGAATCCGATCGGGTTTTTTCCAAGCGAATTTACTTTGGACGCTTGCGGGTACGGTTGGTGTGTTCCTCGCACTAGATCTCTTTCTGTTTTTCTTGTTTTGGGAAGTCATGCTGGTTCCCATGTACTTGCTGATTGCCATTTGGGGACATGAAGATCGCGCTCGCGCTGCTATGAAATTTTTCATTTTTACCCAGGCAAGTGGCTTGCTAATGCTGCTAGCTATTCTGATTACCGCGGTCGCGTATGTTGATCAGACAGGGCAGTGGAGCTTCGCCTATGAAGATTGGTTGGCCCATCCACTCACCGGTATGGCCGCTGTGTGGGCCTTTGTGGGTTTCTTGCTAGCTTTCCTTGTCAAGCTTCCTGCCTTTCCGGTTCACAGCTGGTTGCCCGATGCCCATACCCAAGCGCCCACGGCGGGTAGCGTGATTTTGGCGGGCGTGCTGTTGAAAACCGGTGCATATGGCCTGCTTCGCTTTGGCCTGCCTCTGTTTCCAGATGTAGCCCAGGCTCATGCGCCATTCATGCTGATTATCGGTGTTGCTGGCATCTTGTATGGCGCAATATTGGCCTATGCTCAAACTGACTTTAAACGCTTGGTTGCTTACAGCAGTGTGAGCCATATGGGCTTTGTGATCCTAGGGATATTTGCTTGGAACGCACTGGCATGGTCGGGGGCTGTCTTGCAGATGGTGGCACACGGTTTGAGCACGGCGGCACTGTTTATGGTTGCAGGTGCGCTCCAAGAGCGTTTACACACCCGTAATCTGAGCGACATGGGCGGACTGTGGCGTGCCATGCCGCGTATGGGTGCCATGGCCATGTTCTTTATTATCGCCTCGGTGGGCTTGCCGGGTTTGGGTAATTTTATGGCAGAGTTTTTGGTGATGGCCGGACTCTGGCAAGCATGGCCACTGATCTGTGCGGTTGCTGCACTGGGGCTCATTACCGGCGCTGTTTACTCGCTATGGCTGTTACAACAGGCTTTCCATGGCCCGCTGGACGAAAAAAATGAAGGCCTTAGAGACTTTAACGCACGCGATATGACAGCGCTGGGTGTTCTGGTCATCGGTTTGTTGTGGCTGGGTTTATACCCGCAGCCCGTACTCGATTTGGCCGCACCCACCCTCGACGCCATTGCTCAGCGGGTAGGAGGCTAATGCGATGAATATTTCGACAGCACAGGTCCTGCTTCCACTACTGATTATGGGTCTGGGCATTATCGTATTGATGCTTCAGATCGCGATAAAACGCAATGCCTCAATAACCGTTGCGCTATCGGCACTGGTGCTCGGCTGTACTGCCTGGGCAGCAGTAAAAGGCATTACGGCGGGCTCTGTAGAGGCAACAGCGTTATTGATTGTCGATGGTTACGGTCAGTTGATGACAGTGGTTATTACGCTGGCAGCGCTGGTGACGTTGCTCGTTTCTCACCGCTGGTTGGCTGTTGAGCAGTTAGAACGCGGTGAATATGCCATGCTGCTATTGCTGGCCTCATTTGGCGCGGTGGTATTAGTGCATGCGCAGCATTTTGCCGCATTTTTGTTGGGTTTAGAAATTTTAGGTGTCTCGGTGTACAGCCTTGTAGCCTACCCGGGCAAGTCACCTGCTCCTATCGAAGCAGGTCTGAAATATCTGGTACTGAGCTCGGCATCCACTGCGATATTGTTATTTGGCTTTGCTCTTCTCTATGCGGCATCGGGGTCGTTAGCTTTCGAGGGTATGGCAGGTCGACTCGCAGCCTCTAGCGGGGTGTTGGTTGCTGGTGCCAGTCTCATGATCTTCACCGGATTAGGCTTTAAACTGTCTCTAGTGCCATTTCATATGTGGACTCCAGATGTTTACGAAGGAGCGCCCACGCCGGTTACTGGGTTTTTGGCCACCGTGTCCAAGGTGGCCATTTTTGCAGCATTGCTGCGGTGGTACGAGAGCGCCAACTTGGGCGCTATTGCGCCGTTGACCCAAGTTCTAGGCTGTCTTGCCATTGCCTCGATGCTTGTTGGTAATTTATTGGCACTCAAACAGAATAACGTGAAGCGGCTGTTGGGCTACTCATCTATCGCCCATATGGGCTATCTACTGATTGCACTCGTTGTGCTGGGGGGAGTGGTCCCGACCGGTATGGCTAGTGAGGCGGCGCTTTGGTACCTCATCGCTTATACCGCATCGACACTTGCCGCGTTTACCGCTCTGTCAGCACTGGCATCTCGAGGTTGGGCTGCAGAAGCCTGTAACCTCGATGACTTGCGTGGCTTGTTCTGGCGTGAGCCCCTGCTGGCCTTGGGGTTAAGTGTCTCACTGCTGTCCCTTGCTGGTGTGCCCTTGACCGCAGGCTTCATGGGCAAATTCTATCTGGTTGCTACGGGTGTTGAGGCTGGTGCCTGGACACTATTAATGGCCCTTGTCGTTGGCAGTGCTATATCGACTTTTTACTACTTGCGCATTATATATACCCTGTCGAGTGGTGCCGGTGAGGCTTTGGCTTGCGTTAATGGGGACCGGAGCCTCAGCGATGCGTTAATGATTGCATTACTGGCCGCTGTGTTACTGCTGGGTATCTACCCAGAGCCCATTATGGGCGTGTTGGCGAGTGTGTTGTGAGTTGACCTGATGCCTACATGGCAAAGACCGATTGAGTCGGTCCAATAATAAAAGGGAGAGCGGCTATGCTCAGAGACCTCGAACTCAAGCATTACATGGTGAAAAACCCGGTAACTATTGGATCAACAGCTAGCCTCTTCGAAGCTATGCACCTGATCTTGGTCAATAAAATTTCTGGCTTGTGTGTTGTTGATACTGATGGCAGGTTGGCAGGCGTGTTGTCGGAGTTAGATTGTTTGCGGGGTGTGCTGGCGGCTGTTTACAATGACTCGGGTGTCGGCATTGTTGCCGATGTGATGACGTCTGAAAATCTTTCGGTCGTCCATGCCGATGCCAGTATTGCCGACGTCGCTGAACAGATGATGAACGAACAAAAGCGACGAAGACCAGTTATCGACAGTGAAGGCAAATTAGTGGGACAGATCACTATTAGGCAAATCCTGCGCGCGGTAAAAGAGTTTAACTTGGAGCCCGATGCAACAGAGGCAGATTAGTGCGCTAGCGCTGTAGCTCATTGGTCGGGTTTTGGCTTTGAGCCCCATTACTTTATGTTCGCTCCTGTTGGACAAGGTTCAACCGTCTTGCCACGTTTGGCCGGAGTAACCTCTCCACGCCATCGGTGGTTCGGTGCCAGTACTCCGTGGTAGCGAGTGAGATTGACCCTGGGCTTGGGAACCAGTGCCGCCAATCTGGCCATGAAATCCACCGGATCGAAGGCCACTTGTGTCGTTCCATGCCCAAAGCATTCGTTACGCTCATGGGGCAAGCTTTCCCGGTACGGTGTCTTCAGGCTGTAAACCACCTTGCCTGTGGAACTCAGTGAAAGTCGGGGAACTGCCACCGCTGGCCTGGCGATGTACCGGCAGAGTCGCTCCCGTTTATCCTTTTGATGCCCCTCACAGCTCACGCCAGCGTGGAGTGAGAAGCCGTTGGCCTTGGCGACGCGTTCCAGTCCGGCATCAGGCCGGTCGAGTGGGCGGATGGTGCGAATCATGAAGGCCTTGCGACTCTGTTGCGGGCCGACGGCGATCCGATACGACACGGAACTAGCCGATGCAGCGATCAATTACAAGACCTGTGGCGACCTCGAATCAGCTATCCGAGAGGCCTGCCCAGAGGGCGTCGATGTCTATTTTGACAACGTAGGAGGGAACACGCTGAATGCTGCGCTGGCTTGCATGAACACTTTTGGGCGCATCATCGGCTGCGGCATGATCAGCGACTATAACAACCAGGACAACCCGACTCCCATATACAACATGTGGAAACTGGTCGAAAAAGAACTCATGTTAAAAGGGTTTTTACTCTACACCTATATGGATAAGGTGCCCTCGGCCTCCTCACAGTTACACGAGTGGGTGCGCGCTGGAGAGATAAAAATTTTGGAGAACATCACGCAAGGTCTGCCACAAGCCGGATGGGCCTACAGCGAAATGATGCGCGGCGCCACAATCGGCAAAAATCTTGTCGCCATGGATCTGCAGGAAGGCGAAACACTCTGAGCCCCCAGTAGCCTGATCGGGCGCTCCACGCCTTTCGGATCTATCCGGGTGGGTGCATCAGTCTGAACTCAGCGGTTCAACGGTCCCCAGTAATTGCAAAAACACGCCGTCGGGATCCTCGAACACAGCGATACCCATGGTCGATCGATCCCCGTCGCAGCACCTGACAATAGGCGACACAAACGGCACACCGGCTTCTTTCAGCACCGCCACGTCCGTTTCGATATCAGCGGACGCGTAATTGACTCTCTGAATGCCCGCGTGATTGATTGGCAATGGGTGTGGAGGTGAAGCGTCTGCCGGAGTCACCCACTGACTCAGGAGAATCTGCGACCCATCCGTCGTGTGCGTCAGCATGGCCTCGCGCACCACAAAAGGCTCAGAAAATCCGCGCGCGTGCGCTTCTGCTTCGCTACTGACTCGCCTGCTACCATCCTCACTCTCAAAGCCGAGCCGCTGATAAAATGAAACCGAGCGCTCAAGATCGCTGACGTTGATATTCAAGTGATCAATATGGGTGACGTAGCTACCGTTTGTGAGTGCATGGGCTCTCGTTCGATTTTGGCGCAACTCCACAAACGTGCCTGCGGGATCTTTCAGCACCGCGAATTGCGCGCCAGTGGATTCAGTCGCAACAGGGCCAATCGGCTCATACCCGGAAGACGCCATCCGCTTCAGGTCAGCCATCAAATCATCAGTACCCAACACGACTTTGGCAAAACCTAACGCATTAAGTTTGCTGTAAGCGGGCTGCAGATTCTCGGGCTCAAACCACTGAATGAGATCAATCATGCGCCCAGTCGGCTCGTGGAGTCGCGTCGGGTCAATCTCACTCTCGCCGAGATAGATAATCTCAGCGTACATGCGGTAGAGCTCAGTCATACCCATTGAATGGGCCATCTCGAGCGTATTGGTCTCGGGGAAGGGGCCAATCGCTTTGGCAAAGCCCAGCTGCCGATAAAACTCTCTGGTAGCAGCGTAGGCGTTGGTGTTGATATTAAAGTGGATACGGCCCTGCAACGCGAGCCCGGCGTCGTCTGCCGCCACGTTCTGCTGAAATATGACTAGGCATACAAAAATGACAGTACGCAGAATGATGTCCCGAATTCGAAGCTGAAAATGACCCATTACAGTGCTCCTCAACCTTCCCCAACCAGCCTAGCACAGCCACTGTCATCCGCGAGCATCGTCAGGCGTGACCTCGTCA
>Ga0255779_1002725_pt1 | contig 18344 bp, 20 predicted proteins | sample 011ome_21_FD_179977 | JGI IMG/M metagenome (GOLD analysis project Ga0255779, IMG submission 179977) | Coastal salt marsh microbial communities from the Groves Creek Marsh, Skidaway Island, Georgia - 011508AT metaG (version 2) | ecosystem: Environmental > Aquatic > Marine > Intertidal zone > Salt...
AGATCATCAACATGCCGAAGACCGGCCTGCCGGTCCCGGCAAATGCCGAAATCGCGTTCGAGGGGTATATCCATCCGGACGACATGGTCGATGAAGGCCCGTTCGGCGAATGGCCCGGCTACTACGCCGGCGACATGCATCCCGAACCGGCGATCCGGATCGAGACCTTCATGCATCGCGACAACCCGGTCCTGCTCGGCGCTATCCCCGCCGTGCCCCCGAACGACGACACGTTCTATCGCGGCACCTATCGCTGCGGCGCCGTGTGGAACCAGCTCGAGGCAGCCGGTATCCCCGAGGTCAAGGGCGTCTGGGCGCACGAAGCGGGCGGCAGCCGCATGTGGCTGACGGTGTCGATCTCCACCAAGTATGGCGGTCACTCGAAACAGGCGGGCCTGATCGCCTCGCAGTGCCATGCCGGCGCGTATGCCAATCGCTGGGTGATCGTGGTCGATGACGACATCGATCCGTCGAACATGAACGATGTCATCTGGGCAATGTGCACGCGCTGCGACCCGAAGGACGGTCTCGATATCCTCAACGGCTGCTGGAGCACGCATCTGGATCCGATGAGCTACAGCAACGAAGACCGCCGGAATTCGCGCGTTGTCGTAGATGCCTGCATACCCTTCAAGGATAAGGACACGTTCCCGGCGGTGGCGCGCTCCTCCAAGGAACTGGACGACCGTGTGCGGGCGAAATTCGCGGACGTGTTGCCCGAAGGATCGTAAACCTCAAGCATTGCAGCGGCTGATCCCGGGCAGGGCGACCTGTCCGGGGCGGTCGATACCGTCAACGCGCAGGTCGACCACGGCGATCCGGTCGCCGACGAGCCGATAACGCGCCCGGATCGTTCTGTATTTCAGGTAGCCGGGCCCGACGATCCGGCCGAGCCCGCCCAGCATCACCGCGTCGACGTCTCGGGGAAACAGCCGCACGGTGTCGCCTGTCGCAAGGCCATGCCGGGTCCTGATCCGGGTGACGATCGACCGCTCTGCCTCGGTGATCGCGCCTGAAGGTTTGCGGATAAACCCGCTGATTGCATCGCGGTTCACCTGCCATGCCTGTCCCGGTTCGGAATCCGTGACGTAGAGCGCGCTGCCATTCGCCAGTATTGCGGTCTGCATGCCATAGCAGGACGTCAGCAGGCGATAGAGATGCGACCGGTCCACCGGTTCCTGCGGCCAGGCGATCTCGATCACGGGTCCCTTGCCGGCCTCCAGCATCTTCAGGAGCGCGCGGCCTTCGGTCAGAGTTTGCGGGGTGGCAGCGACAGGGGGGTTATTCACCGCCGGTGCCGGTGCCGGTGCCGGTGCCGGTGCCGTGGGCGGAGTGGTTTCCGGCCGGGTGGGGACCTGTCCGACGGAGGTGTTGTCCAGTGCGGGAACAGGTTCGGGCGCGGGAGGCGAAGCGGCTTCCGCGGGCACCGGCTGGGGCCGGGGTTTGAGCGGCTTTATCTCAACCGTTTCCGCCGGTACCTCGACGGTACGCGGTTTCAGCGGCGCCCGTTCCGTGCGTGGCGATGCGGGGGGCGGACCGGACAGGGCCGCGGGTGGCGGCGGCAGAACGACGGCGGCCTGCAATGCCGGAGACTTTGCCGGCGTTGTTTCCGCGACCGGTGTCTCCGGCTCCGGCGGCTTCGATGTTTCGGATGCGTCAGGCTTCTGGCTCAGCACGATCAGAACCAGCGCCAACCCTATCGTGACCGCACCGGAGGCCGCACCGGCATACATGCGTTGTCTCCTCTGCACTACCGGCTGATCGCTTTCGCCGAAAACAGTTCCATTTCCTCGGACAGCAGCATCAGGTCGCGCTTGCGGGTCGATGGCGGCATGAATTTCCCTTTCCCGGTGACGGGCCCGCCGACGACGCCTTCGGCGAGAACTTCCTCACGGCGTTGCGCGATCTCTGGCGCAAGGGGCTTGGCGGCCTGCGGTTCCACGAGTTTGCGCGTCGCAACCTGAACTTCCCGCACGGCGTCGGCGGCGGCCGGCGCCAGCGGTTTGTTTTGGGCGAACGTCTCTTCGGTCTTGTCCGCCGTTTTCGCGGAGTCGGGAGCGGGATCCGGCTCGACCGCCGCCTCAGGCGTCACCGGTTCTTTCGCGCCGATAACTTCGAATGCCCTGGATTTCAGATCGGTTGCCACGTCATGAGCGCGGTCTGCGGCGGCGTGGAGATCCGCCCGGTCCGATGCGAACAGGAATACGAGGGCACCGGCGACGACGATGTTGAACAGGAGGAATCTCATGAGCTTGTCCTTTCTTCGGATACGGGTTTTCTGGCCGTGATGACCAGCAGCGCGCGCAGGCAGGCCGAAACGGGCAGCCCGACGACCGTGGTCATGAAGGCGAGACTGAAATTCGCCGTCAGGTCGCGGATCACGGCCTGAACGGTCTCCGGCGTGAGGTCCTGCCCGGCGAGGCTGCCGATACCGAGACTGATGCCGAGGAGCGTGAAGGTAAGCGCCAGCGTGGTGACGCCGTTGGCCGCCTGCATACCCACGACGAACCAGTATTCCCGGCTGTCATGCGCGGTGCCGGCCGCATTCATCCGCACCAGACTGAACAAGGTGGCGAAGATCAGTCCGGTCAACAGGGAAAGGAACCCTGCGCCGAGCACATCAAGCGCCCAGCCGGTAATCGACGATACGTCCCGGGAAAGCAGGGTGACGGCGATCGCGGTGGCGAGCACCAGGCCGCCGAGCAGATAGCTCGCGGCGTGGGATCCGTGGGCCACGTTGCGCGACAGGGTGCGGGCAAGGCTGCGCATGTCAGCGACGCCCCATCCGGGCGTTCATCAGCGTTGTCGTCGATATCCCTATCTCGCCCAGCCAGTGATCGGCGATCGAGCGGTTTTTCTCGGTCGCGGCATGCACCAGGAAGGTCAGGTCGTAATTGTCGAAGGCGGCCCGCACGGCGGGCGTATTCCGCCCGATAAGCTGCTTGTCCCGCAGCACCATGCGTTCGAGGTCGACGAGACGCGTTTTGGCGACCTGTATCCTGCTTTCCCGCTCGGCGGCATTCATGTCGCCGGACAGGATCGTTTCCAGCAGGATGGCGCGTTCCCGCTCCATGTTCTCCAGCGTGCCGGCGGCGGCGGCGCCGATGGCGGCCCCGAACATCACGACGGTGATGCCGATGGCGATCAGGGATTGTCGGGCGCGGCTGATAATGCGGGACTGTTCGGATGTCATCGTGGGGATCATGTCTTCCTCCTTTAGCGGGAAACGAAAAATTCAACGGCGCCGGTGACGCCGGATCGGGGGTCTTCTGCTTTGGCGAATTCTGTCTCTCCGGCAGCGTCGATCCCTTCCGACAATGCGAGCGCATCGAGCGAGACGAGTTTCGCCATGTAGCCGAGGATCGCGCGTTCCTGATCGACGACCGCCACTTCCGCCTGGTTCTCCGCAACCAGTTGACGGAGATATTCGCCCCGGCTCACCGGCACGCCCGCGATCTCGGGCGCCTGGTTCATCGGGTGCGATTTCACCGCGGAGACGAGCGATTCGATCGCGGCGAGATTTTTGGCGTATTCGCGGGCGTATTTGCTTTCGGCCCCAACCGACGAAGACAGCAGCCGGGTGTCGATCTGCGCCGCCGATGCTTCGAACCGTTCGCGGGCCGAATTCTGCTTGGTCAGCAGGTCGGCCTGTTGCGGCGTGACTGCCCGCTGGGAACGGTTCAACCTGGCGAGAAGGCTTTCGTACAACCGGACCTTGGTATTCGCGCGTTTGGCGCGCAGGTCCTGATGCTCTTTCATCATCTCGATGTAATTGCGCTTTTCCTCCAGGAACTGGTGCTGGAGCTCAGTGCGCAGGTCGCCGTCGGCGCGTTCGATTGCCGCTTGCAGGTCCCCCAGTGTGCGTTGTTTCAGCGCGATGTTCCTGTCGAGATCGACAAGGGCCGCGGCAAGCCGCGAGCGGGCAAAATCGTTATCGACCGCCTTCTTCAGGTAGTCGCCGGGCAGTTTGATCAGTTGTTCGCTGGCCGACGGCGACCACGTCGCGGCGTTCTCAGCAGCGGCCGGGGCGGCCATCAGTACAGTCGCGAGAACAATCGCGGCGGCGAGTCTGGGTGGTGTTGCTTGGGACATCGGGGTCTCCTCTCAGGCTGTTCGGCTGGGCCGCCGGATTACTTGTTTTTCCAGTGGTTGATGCGGCGCATCTCGCTCTTGACCTCGTCGGTCACGTTCAGCGCGAGAAACTGGCCGAAGGTCTGCGGCTCGGTGCGTCCGAGCAGCGCTTCCGCCGTGGCCACGAAGGATGTGCCGCCGGAGAAATACAGATCGTGCTCCGGCCAGGCCGATTTGAACCCGTCGAACTGGCGCCGCGCCATTTCGACTTCGCCGCCCCTGAAGAAATTGACGACGCTGAGGGCATGGAGGCGCATCCGCTCTGTCTCCGGCACCGATTTGGCGGCGGTGCCGAGATCCGCATTGCATTTGTCGAGCACGCGGGCGCTGGTCAGGAAGGCGGCGGCAGAGCCGCGGGCGCGGGCGTCGGAATCCAGCTGCAATGCCTGGTCGCGGCATGTGCGGAACCCCTGCAGTTTCTGCATCTCCTCGAACCGGGCTTCGCGGAAGCTCGCTTCCGCCATGGGATTCGCCGTCTGGTTCATGTTGCAGGCAGTGAGCGCCAGCAGGGATGCGCCCAATGTGGCGGCTTTCAATGTTTTCTTATGCGTTCTCATAGGTCGGTCCTCCTTCGGGGATAGCGGGGTTTGTGTCGGGCGATTGATCGGACGTGCGGACATGTCACACCTGCCCGCGCAGAAGCTGTTGGCGGTAGTGGTTCCGAAGGTTCTGGACCTTGCGGACGTAGCTGCGCGTCGCCGGGATGATCCGGGCGCTGCCCGGCCGTCCCACGGCGGAGCCGCCGTTGTAATAAGAGAGGGCGAGGTCGGTCCGACCGCCATAGCGGTCGATAAGGCGGCCGAGGAAATGAAGCCCGAGGCGGATATTGATGCGCGGATCCCATAGCTGATCCGCGGCAATGCCGTACTCGCCCCGCGCCGTCGCCGGCATGATCTGCATCACGCCCCGCGCGCCTTTGTGGCTCTGCGCCCGCGCGTTAAAGCTCGATTCCGCGTGGGCGACGGCCAGCGCCAGCGGCACGGGCACCCCCATGTTCCGCGCTTCATGGGCGACCATCCTTTTGATCGCATCCTTTGTCATCGCGCCGGACGCCGGATTGTAGGCCGTCACCGGGGCTGCGCAGCCGACCAGCAGGATGAGCGCAAGGAGAGCCGGGATAATCCGGACGGCCGTCGGCCGGTATGTCGGAGGCACGGTGTGAATTTGCGAATTTACGGTCATCGGGCGTCTCCCGCCGCCGCGGAGAGCGCTTTAAGCCAGCGTTCGTCGAGGCCAGAGACGACGAGATCGGGGGCGTTGACCCGCGCGCGCGCCGCCATCGCATCCTTGAGGGGGAGGGAAGGATCGAGTGCGAGCACGACACGGCGCGCGGGCCCGGTCATCGACTGGATGACCGTTTCGGGGTCGACGGGACGCAGCGCCGTATCGAGGAAGCGCTTGCCGTCGAAAATGATGATCAGATCGTTGCCGGGGGGTGTTGCTGCCGCCGACCGGTTCTGCGACGTCGCGGGCGCAAGTGAGAGGACCGCAGGCGCGCCCGGCGCGCTCTGGCCAGCCCCCATCGAGATCAGGGTCAGGACCATCAGGCTAAAGAACCCCATGGCGAGCGCCAGGGCGATCTCGGTCATGGCGTTCTCCGGGGCATTTTCAGCTGCGTGTTCCGGGGCGGTTTCATGGAGGGTCATGGTTCCGGTCCTTTTCGATGTTCAGCGCGTATCGCGGCGCATGTTTTCGACGGTTTGCCGCGTCATCCGGCCGTTTACGGGCAGGGCGGAATCCGCCTGGTAGGAGCGCAATGCCCGGCGCGTGTGCACCGTCATCACCCCGTCCACCGGCCCGGGGTCGTAGCCGAGCTGTGCCAGGCGGCGTTCGGTTTCGGCGACCATTGGCCGGAACCCTCTCGGGAAGGCCGCAACGGGCATGTCCGCAGGTTCGCTGGAGGCGATCCGCACGGGCGGTTCGGGGGCCGGTTCCGGCCATTGAATGCGCGTCGGCGTCGATGTCGATAGCAGCCGGCCGTTTTCGATGCCGAGAGCCTGATAGGTCAGGACCGGTGTTTCGCGGGAAAGCGTTATTGCGCCGGAGATCAGAATGTCCGCGCGGATATTGGCTTTCAGGTCTGCGATACGGTCCGCCTTTGCCGAAGGGGTATCGTTTGACGCCTGGATTGTGCGGATCAGCGTCGCGATCGCCGACATATCGACGAATTCGAACTGGCCGCGTGCCTGCCGGTGAAGTTCCGCCAGCAGTCGGTGGTTCCAGGCGTTCGCGACCTCTGCCGGGACCGGCGGCTCGTTTTTTGCGAAGGCGCGTATCGCGATCGTCGGTGCGCCGTAGCCGCTGGTGGCCGAGATCTTCGCGACATTCGCATTCCGGATTCCCGACAGGATTTCCGAAGCGAGCGGCGCGAAGACCCGGTCCGCGGCGGCCGGCCCGGCGATAAACAGGGTCATGGTTCCTGCCAGCATCGCCGGGCCGGCCCCGAGGCGGGCAAGGTGCCCGACGAGGCGGCGGCAGAATGAGAGGGGGAATCTCATATCAAATCCTCCGCGCGCCGCTTTCAGCCCTGGACCTGCTGCCACGTGCCATCCGGGGCGCGACAGGCCGTACCGGTCACCTTGCGTTCGTACCCGCCGATGAACACCCAGGCGTCGTAATCGCGGCAATCGCCATTGGCAGCCGTGCGGTAGGTGCGGGTCGGCGTAACGGTGTACTGGTTTCCGTTATCCGGGTTGTTCCAGTTGACAGCATTGCCGGTGCGCGAGGTCTCCAGCGCATTCTGCACCTGCGCGTGGTCCTGGCGGTCCATCGACTGGCCGACATTGCCGCCGATTACGGCGCCGATCACCGTGCCGGTCAGCACAGCGGCGATACGACCGTTGCCCTTGCCGAACTGAGTTCCGGTAGCGGCGCCCAGAAGCGCGCCGATAATCGCGCCACCGGTCTGGTTGCTCAGCCGGTAGTTGGCGGGCCCGTTGCGATACGCGCGCGGCGGCGTGTAATGATGATGCACGACCTTTACCGGCTTCGGCTTGTAGTAGTGGTGAACCACCTTCACCGGCGGCTGCCGGTAGACATGGCGCACCACTTTGACCTGACGGGGATGCCGTTTGGCGTGGCGTGCGTTTTTGTGAATGATAACGACTTCCTTGACGTTTTTGCCGTGCCAGCCTTTGCGGTAGTTGTCGGCATGCGCAGCGCCGACGCCGCCGGCGAGCAGGGCGGCAGCGCCGATGGACGCGATACCCGTTCTGGTCAGGGTGTTTGTCAGGATCGACATTTTCCGGTTCCTTCTCTGTTGGCCTTCGGTTTGGCGCCGGGGCCCGGTCGGGGAGGAAAACGTCGTTCCGGTGTTGCCGGTCATTTCCAGATTCCCGTTCGAGCCTTGCGTGGCGTTGACGAAGAATTTGGGGCATTTGCGATTTCGATTGCATGCCAGCGCTGTTAGGAGATTTTAATGTCGATAAACGTCGCCTAACGCGGCTGGTGTTCCATATTTAACGAAGGGGCCTTACCTTCGGAGCCGCATGCGCAAAATACTGTCCATCCTGACCCTTATCCTGTTGCTGGGCTCTCTGAATTCAATGAATTCAAGGGTTTATGCGCAGTCGGGTTCGCCCGAGATCGCCGGGGCGCTGAGCCGGCTGAAGAACAATCCGCGTTATCAGGGCCGGATTCTGGGCACCCATGTCAAAAGAGACAGTGGCAGATTGCTGTACGAGGTGCGGATTCTGCGTCCCGATGACCGGGTGATTCTAGTGTATATCGACCCGGAGACAGGCGGCGTGGTCGGTGATTCGGACCGCAGGCAGCTTCGCACGGTAAATCCGAACCGGAATAACCGCGGCAATCGGGGTAACCGGGATTTCGGCGTACGGCCCAACCGGCAGGACCGTGATATCCGTCGCGGGTTGCGATAAGAACATCAGATCAGGGGCAAATCCGTTGCGTATTCTCATCCTTGAAGACGATACAGAACTTGCGGATCAGATCGCGGCGATGCTGCGCGACGAGAATTTTGCCGTCGATGTGATCCACGACGGTCAGGAAGGTCTCGAATACGGCCTTGAAAATACCTATGACGGGGTGATCCTCGACCCCGGCCTGCCGACGATGGACGGGTTCAGCGTGCTGAAACGCTGGCGCGACAAGGGGCTGGCGATGCCGGTCATCGTGCTGACGGGATCGCGCAAGGAAGTCGGCGATATGAAAGAGGGCATCCGGTCGGGCGCCACGAATTATCTGACCAAGCCTGTCGATCTCGAACTGCTGCTCGACTGGGTGCGCAGTGTGGTCAATTCGGGCGGCCCGGCGGTGCGGAAGCCGGTTATCGAACACGGGCCGATCCGGATCGACACCCAGGCATTGCGGGTCTGGCTCGACGGGGCGCCGGTGAAGCTGTCGCCGTCGGAATACCGGATCCTGCATTACCTTACTGTGAACGCGGACCGCCCGGTCGCGGCCGACGAACTCGCGAAACACAATTTCGACGGCGAAACCATTAAGACGTCGAACGAAATCCCGGTCTTCATCAGCCGCCTGCGCGACAAGCTCGGCAAGAAGATGATCCAGACCGTGTTCGGTTTCGGCTACCGGCTGGCAGAGGTCGAGGATACGCCCGATACCCAGTCTCCGGACTCCGAATGAGCCGTATTGTGCCGCTACCGGCATCGCTGGTCGGCCGGATATCGCTCTGGGCGCTCTTGCTGTTTGTTGCCAGCATCCTTTTGTTCTGGGCCTTGTTCGGCGCTGCCGCGCGGGAGGTGTCGCGCGAGGTTGTCGATACAAGGCTGATCCAGTTCGCCGATCAGCTTCGCGGATACTGGGCCAGCCGCGAAGCGGGCGGCGGGCGTGCCGGGATAGACGGGGTGCCGACCCCGAACCCGGTGCTCGGCAGCCCGGATGTCGGCTGGATCTGGCAGATCTCCGAGGGCGAGGAGATCATCGACAGGTCTGCTTTGCTGCGCCTGACGGGTGTGGCCCTGAAGTCCCGGGTCACCGCGCCGGGGGCGGCGTTCACCATATCCGATGTCGTCACCCCGCTCGGCGCCATGCGCATCGCCGAGCGGATTGTGGACGAAATCCCGCCATTCAGCTCGGATGACGGCGTGCCCGAAAAGATCCGGGTTCACTATTTGGTCGGCGTGAGCGCCGAGCAGTACGCAGACTATGTCGCCCAGCACACCGCGCGGCTGCGCGACCTTTTCGTGCTGGCGCTGATACCCGTATCGCTCGCCATCCTCGGCATGCTGACAATTATCGTGCTTGCCCTGCGGCGCGACCTCGGGCGGGTTGCATCGGCGATGGACCACTATGAGGGCGGCGCGGCGGAAACCATCGAGGGCGCCCATCCCCGAGAGTTGCAGCGGCTTGTCGACCGCATGAACGGATTGCTGCTTCAGAACACGATGCTCATCGACCGCACCCGGAAATACGTCAGCAAGATCGCCCACGATATCAATCATCCGCTCGCCGTCATGAAAAACGGCCTGAGCGGCGCAGTCGATACGGCGCTTCTCGGGCGGCAGGTGGACCGCATGGCGGGGCTGGTCGACCGGTATTCCAGCCTTGCCCGGGCGATCGGGCCGGAAGGGCAGGTCCAGCGTCAGACCGATATCGCCGCCACGCTGGAGGACATCGCAGACGGGTTCTCGATCCTGTATCGCCGCACGCCGCTGGATATTTCCTGCGTTTGCGATCCCGACCTCAAGTTCTTCGTCGCCCGCCACGACCTCGAAGCGATGGTGAGCAACCTCGTGTCCAACGCCCACAAGTTTGCCGATAAAAAAGTCGTGCTTGGTGGGGAATTGCGGGGCGGGAACCTGGTGGTGCGCGTGGAAGATGACGGTCCCGGTATCACGGCCGAACAGCGCGAAGCGGCCCTGCATTGGGGCGGCAGGCTGGACGAGGCCCCGCCGGGGACCGGGTTCGGTCTGTCCATCGTGCGCGATATCGTTGCCCTGTACGATGGCGAGATGCGGCTCGGCGATGCCGCCGCGGGCGGGCTCAGTGTCGAGATAGAGCTTCCCGGAAAACGCCGCTAGACGCTGCACAGACCGATAGTATGGCCCCGGGTCAGAGGCGTGCCGGGATCGCGGATGTCACGGGAAAGGACCCTCGGCGTTACCGGCTGGGCGGAAACGACAAAGGCCGACGGTTTCATACCGCCGGCCTTTATCCGTTTTATCCGTTCTCCGGTTTCGCCGCTTGCCGACCGCCACGGCCGCGATGTCGTCGGTCCCGGCGAACGCCGAAACCTTACTGCGCGGCCTGTACCGCCGGATCGTCGAGCAACGTCGCAATATAGAATTCGCGGCGTTTCAGGTTGCCGTAGAATTCCTCCAGGAAATTGGGGGCGACGGCACCGGTGACGACCTCGTTCGACAGCAGGGCGTCTGTCCATGCCTTCACATGCGGGAATTCGTCCAGCAGACCTGTTTTGAGAAAGCCGTCCGCAATCACGAAGCGCTGGAGAAAAGGCGCATACGCGGCATCAACGAGTGACAGCGCGGGACCGTTGAAATAGGGCCCGTCATTGCCGCGACCCACGGCGATCGCCTGTTCCAGACGCTCGACGGCCTGCGGCGCCTTGGCGAGCCCCGCTTCCATGTCTTCGCGGGTCTTCGTGTAATAGACGCCATTCAGCGCGCTGGAAAATGTCGGGACGTAGTCGGTCCAGGCGCGGTTGCGCGCGCGCAGGATCGGGTCTTCCGGGTGCAGCCGGGGCGGCACCGTTTCGTCCAGAAACTCGGCGATGGCGTTGGATTCGAAGAGGATTTCCTCATCGACCTTCAACACGGGAACCTTCCCGTGCGGCGAAATCTTCAGGAACCAGTCGGGCTTGTCCCGGAGATTGACAAATGTGACCTCGAACTCGACGTCTTTGGCGCGCATGGCAATCACGGCGCGCTGAACCCACGGTCAGGTGAACGAGCTGATCAGGTGGTACTTGGCGGTCATGAAAAACCTCCTGTTTGAATGGACGCATGGATAGTAACGCAATCCACCGGTGATTTACATAGAGACAGCGGCCGGCAGATCTTCTTCAAGGATCGAGATGTTCAGCGTGTAGGACACTTCGCCTTCCTCTTCGTCGCGGTAGAGGACGCCGACGAATTCGTCTCCGAGATACACCTCGATCGGCGCATCGGGTTTCTTCGGCGGCTGGATCCTGATTCGCGTGTTCGAAAAGGTCAGCCGGAGGTATTCCTGTACCCGTGTGATCTCATTCAACGTCATTTTGGTGCTCCGGAACTGATTTCAGCGGTTGTGCGGCAAGGGACTGCCGATTTGTGGCCCGTGGCTACTGAAAACCGACCGGAAACGCAAGGGCGCGTGTGCGGTAAAGTGTTGCCCGCCGGGCGCAAAGTCGATAGCATCCCAAATAATACGGACGTTTCTAACGATCTGATAATTACTATATGGGAATGGAAGAATGACTCGTAAAGCAAACCAGCCTTTTGTGCGCAACGCCTGGTATATCGCCGCCTGGTCGGAAGAACTCGATAACGGCATTCTCTCGCGGACCATCATGAACCAGCCGATGGTTATTTACCGGGATGCCGAGGGCAAGGTAGGCGCGCTGGAAGATCGCTGCTGCCATCGCGGTGCGCCGCTGACCCACGGACATGTCTCCGAAATGGGACTGCAATGCGGTTATCACGGTCTTACTTTTGATACGACCGGCAAATGCGTCGATATCCCGGGTCAGAAAAACATTCCGCCGCAGGCGCATGTCCAGGCGTTTCCGATGGTGGAACGCAACGAAATCCTGTGGATCTGGATGGGCGATCCGGCGCTCGCCGACGACACCAAGATCGTCGACTACGCCTATCACGACGACAAGGAAAACTGGCCTCACATGAAGTCCATGTTCCAGATCAAGTCGAACTACATGCTGATGATCGACAATCTTATGGATCTGACGCATCTCGGTTATGTTCATAACAAAACGATCGGCGGCAATCCGCTGAACCATGTCGGCGCCGAGATGAATGCCCGGCCGACCGAAAACGGCGCCTATTTCATTCGCTGGATGATGGATCACGAGCCGCCGCCGACATACCGCAAGGGCGGCCAGTTCACCGGCCTCGTCGACCGCTGGCAGGAATTCGAATATGTCGGGCCGAGCGTCGTGCTCCAGTGGTCCGGTGCGCTCGACAAGGGCAAGGGCGCCCGGGAAAACCGCGACCAGGATGGCTTCCACCTGCGCATTCTGCATGCGGCGACGCCGGAAACCGATACGACCTTCCATTATTTCTGGTCGGCGGCGAACGGGTACCGGCAGGACGATCCGGCGGCGACGCAGGAACTGTACGACGAGATCTATCCGACGTTCATCGAGGACAAGGTCATCATGGAAGCCCAGCAGGATCGCATCAACCTGAACCCCGAGCGCGACCTGGTCGAAATCCATGCCGATGGCGCGCTGGCGCTGGCCCGCCTCTCGCTCGACAAGATGATTGCCGAGGATCAGGCGAGCATGGCGCAGGCTGCCGAATAGCCGGTCTGCATACAGCGACTTTGGAAGCGGCGGGGACATTCCCCGCCGTTTTCTTTTTGCGGGACGCTGTTCTACCCTCGACGCCATAACGACATACCGGAACCCGAAGGAACGCCCCATGGAAATCGCCCTGTTCATATTCGACAAGATGACCCCGCTGGACGCGGTCGGCCCGCTGGAAGTGATCGGCCGGGTGCCGGGGGCAACGGTCAAAATCGTCGGCAAGACGGCCGGGCCGGTGCGGGCCGGGCATCTGGGACTGACCGCCGATTACGCGATGGCCGATGTGATGTCGCCGGATATCCTGCTCATCCCCGGCGCGGCAGATATGAGCCACATCACGTCTGACACCGAAATCCTCGACTGGGTACGCGCGGTGGATGCGGCCACGACCTGGACGACATCGGTCTGCACCGGTGCGCTGGTCCTGGGTGCCGCGGGGCTGTTGCAGGGCAAGCGGACGACGACCCACTGGTCCGCCGTCAAACAGCTCGAGGGCTATGGCGCGATTGTCACCGACCGGCGCGTCGTCACCGACGGCAAGATCATGACCGGGGCAGGGGTGTCCGCCGGGATCGATATGGCGCTGACGCTGCTGGCGGAAGTGGCCGGTGAAGGTCACGCGCAGTTCGTGCAGTTGATGACCGAGTACGACCCGCAGCCGCCATTTGATTCCGGCTCGCTCGCCAAGGCACCCGACGCCATCCGCGACCGGGCGCTGGCGCTGTTCGCCTAAGCCGGTATATCAGGGAAAATAGTTGCCCCCAGGCCGGGGGCCAGAACCCCGGCGGTTCCCCGTATCCTCGCCGCCGAAGTACTGGATCCCGGGACAGGCCCGGGATGACAGGCAGGTATATGCGGACCAAAAGGCCCCGGCAGTTTCCCGCCGGGGCCTGTGTCGTCGGGTCTCAACAACCCTTACTTCGGGATGGACCCCTGAATGCCCTGGACATACCAGGCCATGGCGGCGAGCTCGTCATTGGTCATGGTCTTGCCCGCGGGGACGCGGACCTTGCCGGACTGATCCCTGATCGGGCCGGTGAAGGGATGGAACGTCTTCGCCTTCATGCCGGCCATGTATTTCTTGGCTTCGGCGACGACATTGGCGGGGATCTTTTCGTTGAACGACGGAATGCGGATGGTGTCGTCATCCATGCCGCCCCAGTAGTTCTCCGGCTTCCAGGTGCCGTCCATGACCCGCTGCACCGATTTGATGTAGTGGTTGCCCCAGTCATTGACGACCGAGAGCAGGTGGGCGTTGGGGCCGAAATGCGACATGTCGGATGCCTGTCCCACGGCCCACTTGCCGCGTTTTTCGGCGGCCTGCATGGCGGCCGGGCTGTCGGTGTGCTGGATGATGACGTCGACGCCCTGATCCATCATGACCTCGGCGGCGGAGCGTTCCTTGCCGGGATCGAACCAGGTGTTGACCCAGATGATCTTAAGCTCGGCCTTCGGGTTCGCTTTCTGCATGCCGAGCATGACCGCGTTGATGTCGCGGAGGACCTCGGGGATCGGGAACGACGCGATATAGCCGATCTTGGCGGTCTTGCTGACGCTGGCGGCAACGAAGCCGGAGATATACCGACCTTCATAGGTGACCGACAGATAGGTGCCGAGGTTCTTTGCGCGCTTGTAACCGGTGGCGTGCTCGAACGTTACTTTCGGGAACTGCTTGGCGACCTTGACGGTCGGGTTCATGAAGCCGAACGAGGTGGTGAAAATGACCTGGTGGCCGGTGCTCGCCAGCTTGCGGATCACGCGCTCGGCATCGGCGCCTTCGGGCACATTCTCGACATAGGTAGTTTGGACCTTGCCGCCGAAATGCTTTTCCAGCGCGAGGCGGCCCTGGTCGTGCTGGTAGCTCCAGCCGTGGTCGCCGATGGGGCCGACATAGACGAAGCCGACTTTCATCGGATCGGCCGCCTGTGCGCCGCCGACGGTAAACATCGCAGCCGCCGCAACGGCGGCAAAGCGCATGAGATCGCGTCTTTTCATGAATATTCTCCCTGCCTTTCGCGCGCGGTCCGGAAAGGCCAATAAATCGATAAAGTGACTACGTGCCGATCATATGGATACCTACCGCAGTGCACAACGAGCGCGTCGATTCGGTTGTGGATAATTATGAGAGTCCCAGCGCGTCTTTTATTTCCCTCAGGCGCCTTTGCAGCGTCGTCTCGTCGTAAGCGACGGCGGCGCTGTGCCCCCAGACCGGGCCCGGCCAGGCGGGATCGCCCGTATTGCGGGCGACGATGTGGACATGAAGCTGTCGCACGATATTACCGAGCGCGCCCGTGTTGATCTTTTCCGGCTGGTACAGGCCCGCCAGCGCATCGCCTGCCGCCGCGATCTCCGCCATCAGCCGGGACTGGTCCGCGGCAGACAGGTCGGATATCTCCACCAGGTCCGGCTGTGCCGGGATCAGGATCAGCCAGGGATAGCGGGCATCGCGCATCAGCAGCACGCGGCACAGGCCGAGCATGCCGACGCTTTCGGTATCGGCGGCGAGGCGCGGATCGAGTTCGAACGTGGTCATATAAAATCAACTCCCCGGAATTCTGCCGGCTCAGGCGGCGGTACAGGCGATTGTACAGGTCCAACGGACCGGCAGGCGAGGCCCTATTCGGATCTGCCGTCTACCGAAAACGACAAATCTGCAAAACAACCCCATGCACCCGAAGGGAAGGTGGCAATGCGGGCGCCGTCTATGGCGATATATTGATCCTACAGGCTCAATTTTTGTCTCCGATTATGTGGTCACCGATCCGGTTTGCGGGGATGCTCCAGCTTCCGATTTACAGAGCCTGATTAGCACGAATAAGAACAAAAAGCGAACATTCTGGCCTAACATTCTACGGTTCTTCGTCTTTCGGTGCGTTGTGATGACGTTCCCGCGGAGGTTTGGGCGCACCCGAAGCCGCATCGACTGAGGACAGCGTTATCGGGCTCGTCGGCGGGGGACTGTGAGGACATCTCTGTCAGCAATGCGAAGAACTTCTTCCACCACACTGCCCAGGAAAAATTTACCAACACCGGTGCGGCCATGGGTGCCGACAACGATCAATTCCGCAGACAATCTGCTGGCTACAGCACAGATGGTATCGGCAAACGACCCATCCATTGGCGCGAGTACTGCCTCAACGGGATTGAAATGGTTTGCCTTCAAAAAATTACTCAGTTCACCTGAAGCCCGCTCCTTCTCATCTGCGATATAGTCCGTTATCTGGTCCTCGCTGGACGAGGCACGGCGCATGAGGCCTGATGCAGGCGCATCGAACACATGAATCACCGAAATGGCAGTCTTTTTCTCAAGGCCCAGTTCTCCGACGGCACGCAGGACTTCGGCCGAACAATCCGACAGATCGACCGCGACAAGAACGCGCCGATAATGTCCGGCAGGAACACCATTAGACATCAAAACGGGGAGCCGGCTTTTCCGGATCGTCCGCTCGGCTGTCGTGCCGATGAACACATCCTTCAATGCCTCGCGCCGGTGGGGCCCGATCACAACAAGGTCTGCATCAATACTTTCAGCTATTTGACCGACGCCTTCGAAGGCCTCGCCCAACACGACGCTGAAATCACACTCGAGACCGTCTACGTCGCGGATCGACCCTGACTGCTCTGACAAGAGATCGGTCGCAATTTTCTGCTCGGCCTTTACCAGGCGGCGCGGTTGGTCGTCATCGACGACATGAACAAGTAACAATGACGCACCGATATCTTTAGCCAACAACGTGGCACGACGAATCGCACGGTCAGACCGCTCCGAAAAGTCCGTCGCCACAACGATTTTCCGCATTCGTTCGCTTTCCATACTGGCAGCCGCCATTTTGCCCAACATGAGAGAACTGGCCGCGCTCAGCAGCTCCAAGTTCTGATACAAAAATACCAATGATTGTCGAATACGACGAACTCATAGCCACTCGGGCAACATATTTGAGAACGCAAGAACATGCAGATCAACGACAAACAGCGCGAGATCGCATGGCAGAGTAGGTCCGGACAGGACGCGATATCCGCCTTAAGCACACGGGCCAGCGGCCTCAGCGATGACGCCGCGAAAGAACGTCTCGCGAAGCACGGGCCCAACCGCCTGCCCTCGCCGACCAAACAGAATCCGATCCTCCGTTTTCTCTTTCATTTCAATAACATCCTGATTTACGTGCTGATCGGCTCGGCTGTTATTACGGCGAGCCTCGGTCATTATATTGATACCGGGGTTATTCTCGTCGTAGTTAGCGCCAACGCGGTCATCGGATTCATTCAGGAAGGGCGTGCCGAGCAGGCAATGGATGCCATTCGGGAGATGCTCGCCCCCCGCACCTCCGTCCTTCGGAACGGCAGACGGATCACCATCGACACCGCCGACGTCGTCCCCGGGGATATCGTCCTGCTGGAAGCCGGCGAAAAGGTACCTGCCGACCTGCGCCTGCTGGAGGCGAGCGGTCTGCGCATTGAGGAAGCCATTCTGACAGGCGAGTCCGTCCCAGTTGAAAAAACGGCCAAGCCCGTAGCGGAGGGCTCCGCTCTCGGCGATCGCGCATCCATGGCCTATAGCGGCACACTGGTCGCTGGCGGTGCCGGCCGCGGTGTCGTGATCGGGACCGGCGGTGAAACGCAGATCGGTCGCATCAGCGGTATGTTGGCGGAGGTCGAGATGCTGACGACACCGCTGGTCCGCCAGATGAACGGTTTCGCCCGCTGGCTCACCATCTTCATCCTGCTTGTTGCAGGCGTGATACTCGCCTACGGCTATTTTGTCGGGCACGCTCCCTTTGCCGAGCTTTTCATGGCGGTTGTGGGCCTTTCCGTGGCCGCAATACCCGAAGGCCTGCCCGCGGTCCTTACAATCACCCTTGCGATCGGCGTACAGGCCATGGCTCGGCGAAACGCAATCGTCCGCCGCCTGCCTGCTATCGAGACGCTTGGTTCGGTTTCGGTCATTTGCAGTGACAAGACAGGGACACTGACCCGGAACGAAATGATGGTGGCGACAGTTATGTCAGGTTCCCAGGTCTTATCGGTCGACGGGATCGGTTACGCACCGGAGGGCACCATTCGGACCGGCGAGGCCATGCACGATACCGCCGGCAACGATAATCTACAGGAGATCGGTCGGGCCTGCGCCCTGTGCAACGACGCTATGCTCCATGCCCATGAGACGGGCTGGCGCGTTGAGGGTGACCCCATGGAAGGGGCCTTGCTGTCGCTGGCCGGCAAGATCACGGGAAGAGGGAACGAGGCATTTGCGGACTGGACGCGCACGGACACCATCCCCTTCGATGCAAGCCACCGCTACATGGCTGTCCTGCACCACGACCATGAAGGACATGGCCGCATCAATGTGAAAGGCGCCCCGGAACGCATCATCCAGATGTGCGCAAATCAGCGCGGACCGGATGGAAATGCCATACCGCTCGACGCGGGTTACTGGCACACCCGGATTGAGGCCATAGCCGCGCAGGGCCAACGCGTCCTTGCTCTCGCGACGCGTTCCGTCCCTCAGGCGCATGTCGTCTTGAATACCGCAGATCTGGACGGCAAGCTGACGCTTATCGGGCTGGTCGGCCTCATTGATCCACCGCGCAACGAAGCTATTACCGCCGTCGCCGAGTGCTATCAGGCAGGCATCCGCGTGAAGATGATCACGGGTGACCACGCCGGCACGGCACGCGCCATAGGAAAACAAATCGGACTGCAGAATACCGAGCGGGTTCTGACCGGCACAGACCTTGACGACATGGAT
>Ga0255779_1002736_pt1 | contig 18273 bp, 12 predicted proteins | sample 011ome_21_FD_179977 | JGI IMG/M metagenome (GOLD analysis project Ga0255779, IMG submission 179977) | Coastal salt marsh microbial communities from the Groves Creek Marsh, Skidaway Island, Georgia - 011508AT metaG (version 2) | ecosystem: Environmental > Aquatic > Marine > Intertidal zone > Salt...
CCGCGCGAACGAGATTACGCTTTCGTGGGGTCCTTTTACGCCTTTGCGATTTGGATTGGATTGGGCGTGGCGGCTTTGTTTGAATTTTCCCGCTCAGTGGATAGGAAATTCATGCTTCAAGTGCTGGGGGCTGGAGCGGCTGCTGGCACGGTGTTGTTCGGCATGGAAACGGCCTCTGGGGGAAATCATGCCATGAGCTATTCCATTCTCTTTTTGACCTTGGCCTTGGGCCTGTTGATGGGATTGGCGATGTTATTTCAAATGCTCTCCATGAAGGAATCAGTCCGTGCCCAGGCCATGGTGTTGTTGACTTTGTTGGTACCCGTCTTGATGGCCAATGAAGGCTGGGACGACCATAGCCGTGCACGACGTCGCACCGGGGTTGACTTTGCTAAGAACTACTTGGATTCACTTGAGCCGAATGCTATTCTCTTCACCAACGGTGATAACGATACGTTTCCTTTGTGGTATGTACAGGAGGTCGAAGGATACCGGACAGACGTTCGCATCTGCAACCTCAGCCTGTTGAATACGGATTGGTACATCGACCAAATGAAACGACAGGCCTACGACAGCCCGCCGTTACCGATTGCCATGGATGAAGAAAGTTACCGGCAGGGAACCCGGGATTTGGTGGTCCTTGATAACCCAAGGGATCCCAGTAATCCCTACATGGACATCGGAGATGCTTTGAAAATTGCAATGGACGACGCGAGCATGAGGGAGTTCGGAGGCGGGAAAAAATATGCCGTGATGCCGACGAACAGTTTCAGGATTGAAGCCGATAGCGCCAAACTGGTGCAGCACGGTGTTCTTGACGCTGAAGAAATGAAACAGCGCGTCCCTGCCATCGAATTCACCCTCTCCGGAGCCAATGGTTCGCCCAAGGGTTACATCTTGAAAAACCAACTGGCGGTGTTGGACATGATTTACAACAACCAATGGGAACGTCCGATTTACTTCGCTGTCACGACAGGCCCGGACAGCTACATGGGGCTCCAACAGTTCTTCCGCTTGGAAGGATTGGCCTACCGTTTGGTTCCGATTGAGTACCCGATCAACCCGAATCCGAATGCATTTGGCGGGGTTGCTATGGATACGATGTACGATAACGTCGTGAACAAGTGGTCTTGGGGCGGGATGGACAATACCGAAGACGGCATTTACATGGATGAAAACAACCGCCGCATGGTGACCAATTTCCGTTTGCAGATGGCCATCCTGGCTGAAGAATTATTGGCCAACAATGACCCTGAAAGGTCTTTGGACATCTGTGAATTGGTGTTGACGAAGATGCCTAAGGAAAACGTTCCGCTCAGTCGCGTACTGATGACAGTCCAAGGCACGCTCATGGAGATCGCAGCGCAAGAAGGAATCCCGGGGGCAAAATTCTATGAATTACCCGAAAATCGCCGCGCACAGGCGCGTGAATTGGCGGTGGAATTGACCCGTGATTTGTTCAAAATCCAAGCGGACGATTTGACCTATTACTATTCCTTGGATCCGCAGCGTTTCAACGCCGTTTCAAAGGAACGTCGAATTGCAAAGCAAGTGGCTGAAGTCATGATTCAGACGGCGAATATGTACATGCCGGACGATTCGCTCGGGAGTGAATTGACGCGTGAAATGGAGGCTTTGGAATCCATGATTGCGGAACAACAAATGCGCATCACAAACCTGGGCTCGTTCAATTTTTGAGGTTGAGGAAGCAACGGATTGCCATTTTTGCGAGCGGTGCTGGAACCAATGCAGCTGCGTTGGTGAAGCACTTTGCCGACTCTTCAGTCGCTGAAATTGCGTGGGTCGGGTGCAACCGACCTGCAGATCAGGCTGGAATTTATGAGCGATTGAGGAAATTGGGGATGGAGGTGCGTCCGTTCGATCGGCGTGCCTTCTTGGATGGGGAGGTGCAGGATGCTCTCGAAGCCTTTGAGGTAGATTGGGTGGTTCTGGCGGGCTTTCTTTGGCGAATTCCCAAAGAGATGATTGCGGCATTCCCGAATCGCATGGTCAACGTGCACCCCGCGTTATTGCCTGATTTTGGTGGACAGGGCATGTATGGACATCATGTACATCGTGCAGTGAGCGCCTCCGGCCGAACAGAAACAGGGATGACCGTTCATCACGTCACGGCCGATTACGATGAGGGCCCGCCCATCTTTCAGGTGCGATGCAGCATCGAACCTGGCGAAGCTCCGGAGCTTATCGCACAGAAAGTGCAGGAACTGGAGTACCGATACCTGCCGTCCGTGGTTGAACAGCTCATTGAAAATTCATCCCAAACAGCCTCTTCATGAACATGGTGACCATCTACACGGACGGAGGTGCGAGTGGGAACCCGGGACCGGGAGGGTATGGCGCCTTGTTAATGTCCGGTTCGCATCGCAAGGAATTGAGCGCGGGCTTTCGCTTGACGACCAACAACCGAATGGAATTGTTGGCGGTCATCGTTGCACTCGAGGCGCTGAAGCGTCCTGGGATGGATGTGGAAGTATATTCGGATTCCAAGTATGTCGTCGATGCTGTGGAGAAGGGATGGCTGCTCAATTGGGAGAAGAAAAACTACAAGGACAAGAAGAATCCGGATTTGTGGAAGCGATTCTTGTTGATTTACCGCAAACACCGGGTGCGGTTTCATTGGGTAAAGGGGCATGCGGGAAATCCGAATAACGAGCGCGTGGACCATCTTGCTGTGCAGGCGTACCAAACCGGTGAGCTAGGCGTGGATGCGGGGTATGAGTCCTTGAACAGCTGAGGAATGCAGCTATAATGGGCAGCGGTTCGGCTCCCCAAACGTATCTTTGCCGCTCAAACGCAATACCGATTGAACCATGCGAACGGATTTGTACCAAGGACATGATTATTACCTGTTGGATGATTTGTTGACGGAAGAGCACAAATTAATCCGTGAAACAGCGCGTGAGTGGGTAAAGAAGGAAGTCAGCCCCATCATTGAGGATGCGGCTGAAAAGTGTGAATTCCCGAGGCATTTGCTTCCGGGTCTGGGAGAAATTGGAGCGTTTGGTCCCTACATCCCGGAAGAATACGGAGGGCCAGGGTTGGATCAGATAAGCTACGGCATCATCATGCAAGAGCTCGAGCGATGCGACAGTGGACTGCGTTCGACAGCTTCCGTTCAAAGCAGCTTGGTCATGTATCCCATTTGGCGATACGGGTCGGAAGCGCAAAAGCAAAAGTACTTGCCGAAACTCGCCACCGGTGAGATGATGGGCTGCTTCGGATTGACCGAACCGGATCACGGATCCAATCCGGGCGGCATGACCACGCATTTCAAGGAGGACGGCGATGATGTCATCCTGAATGGTGCGAAAATGTGGATTTCGAATGCCCCTTTTGCCGACATTGCTGTGGTTTGGGCAAAAAATGAGGCGGGACGCATTCAAGGTATCGTGGTGGAGCGCGGAATGGAAGGGTTCAGCACCCCAACCATGCACGGCAAGTGGAGCTTGCGTGCTTCCGATACCGGAGAATTGATCTTCGATAACGTCCGTGTGCCGAAAGCCAACATCCTCCCCGGACGTGATGGACTTGGCGCGCCACTGAGTTGTCTGGACTCTGCGCGTTATGGCATTGCGTGGGGCGCTATCGGTGCGGCGTTGGATTGCTACGATACGGCATTGCGTTATTCGAAGGAACGCATGCAGTTTGACCGTCCTATTGGCCAATTCCAATTGCAGCAAAAGAAACTTGCGGAAATGATCACGGAGATCACCAAAGCGCAGTTGCTCACCTACCGATTGGGCCAATTACGCGACGCGGGCAAAGCCACGTCGGCACAGATCTCCATGGCCAAGCGCAACAACGTTGACATGGCGCTCACCGTCGCCCGCGATGCTCGGCAGATGTTGGGTGGAATGGGGATTACGGGTGAATATCCCATTATGCGCCACATGATGAATTTGGAATCGGTGGTGACCTATGAAGGTACCCACGACATCCACTTGCTCATCACCGGTTTGGACGTGACGGGCTTGAATGCCTTCGTCTAATCGTTCAGTTCCCGAGTTTGAAGGAATCACCGTCTTTGAGGACGGGAAATTTTTCACGGTATTGTTCCAGTGGCAATAGCGCACATTGCGCAACGGCCCAGCCCTCCTCATGGTCAGGAGCTGATGTAAGGGCATTTCCAAAAGGGTCGAACAACGCCGAACCTCCGTTGTGTTCGATGCCATTCCCATCCTCACCCACGCGGTTTACGCCGACCACGTATGCTTGATTCTCAATGGCGCGGGCAGGCAACAAAGCCGACCATGCCGACCGACGCACCGCTGGCCAGTTGGCTACATAGACCGCCAAGTCGTAAGGCTCGGAGACCCGGTTTCGGCTGAACACCGGGAACCGCAAATCGTAGCAGGTCTGAAGCAGAATCCGCCACCCTTTCCAGACCACTTCGACACGTGCAGTGCCAGAGCGGTAATGCGCGTTTTCACCCGCAAACGTAAACGTGTGCCGCTTGTCATACCAATCCATTGAGCCATCCGGCCGAACAAAAAAGCACCGGTTGACGGCGGCTTTTTCATCGATGAGCACACACGCCAAACTGCCTACGACAGCAGCATTTGCGGTTTTTGCCCAACGGTGCATTGCTTGAATGGGTTCGGGCCACGTATCCCTCGATTGCTCCCAACCGGATGACAAGGCCATGCCGCATGCATCCGGCCTCATGGTAAATCCGGTGGCCCACATTTCCGGAAGAACGATAAGGTCGACTTGCGGGTTTAGCTGAGCCATGTGCCCCTCGATGCGAGCTATGTTCTCAGCGGGGTTTTCCCATGCCAAATCGGTCTGCAGCAAGCCGACGGTGAGGTCGCGTTGATCTGTCATGATTCGGAGATGTTCCACAGGCGCTCGATACCGAGATCCAAGGTGTCATCATTCTTGGCGAAGCAGATGCGCACAGAGCGATTCGCCGATTTTTCTTGCTCGCTGGGGAAGAAGGGTGAAAGGGGGATCAAGGCCAATCCTTCTGGCTGTTGGCACCACGCCGTCGTTACCGCTCGGTCTTGGCGATCATCAAATGATCCATAGTCCAGGATTTGAAAGTACCCGCCTTCGGCAGGCCTCAGGCTCCAGCGACTGCCCTTAAGGCCTTCGACCAATCGGTCCCGTTTCGTAGCATAAAAATGGGCAAGGGTTGCCATGTGCTCCTTTCCTTCTTCCGACGAGAGAAACTCCACAATGCCAGCTTGCAGGGGAGCGCCTGTGGAGAAAACATCGTACTGATGTACTTTTCTGATTTCGCGGGAAATGGTTTCGGTTGCGGCCACATATCCAATTTTCCAGCCTGTGCAATGCAGGACCTTGCCGAAAGAGGCCGCGATGATGGAGCGATTGTGCAGGCGCGGCTCATGCGCAATGCTCAATGCTTCCTTGCCGTCGTAATGCATCGGACCATACACTTCATCGCTGAGCACAAAAGCATTCGAGTCTTGCACCAAATCCGCCAGGCCCGTCAACTCCTGTCGGTTCCATGTGGCTCCCGTGGGATTGTTGGGGATGTTGACAATCAGCATCCGAATTTTCGGAGTCCAAGCGCGCGATATCGCCTCCAAATCCAGGTGAAAACCCTCAGATTTCAACGGCACGGCAATGACGGTTCCTCCCGCTAAAGCGATGGCGGGTTCGTACAAATCGTAACACGGAGTAAGCACCATCACCTCGTCGCCGGGCCCAACCAGGGCCTGAATGGCAGCAAAAATCAAAGACGATGCGCCGGCTCCCACGGTAAGTTCATCTCCGGGGTGAAATACAGCACCCGTGCGCGTTTCGATGTCCTTTGCGATCCATTCGCGCAAGGCAATGTTGCCCGCCATCGGCGCGTATTGGTTGTGCCCCGAAGCCATCGCTCGTGACACTGCAGTCTGAAGGGAGTGGGGTGGTTGGAAATCCGGGAAGCCTTGACTCATGTTGAGCGCATTGAATCGCTGCGCCATGGCGCTCATTTCCGTAAAAATGGTGGTGCCCACGTGGGGCAATTTCGAATCAACTTGCGGGTCCAACATGGAATGCAAGGTAGGGTTTAGCGGGTGATGGCGAGCTTGGTGACGCCTGCAGAGTTTCCATCCGGATCGGTGGCAAACAACATGTACACGCCATACGGAACGGGATTGTTGTTGAAATCGCGCGTGTCCCAAACAGCCCGGCCGCCTTCAGATTCTAGGACGGCCACGGTTCGACCTGACAAAGTGGTCACGTGCACCGTCGATTCGAACGCCAAACCTTCGAGGGTGACCCAACCTTCGAAATCGGCTCGCACCGGGTTGGGGTATACGCGCAAGTCATCAATCTCGGCGACGAAATTACTCGCATCGCTTCGCCATCCCATCAAACCGCGTTGAGTCCCGATGAGCACTTCACCGTTGCGGTGGTTGATGGCAATGTCGGTGATTTGGTTGCTCAGAAGGGGGCTGTTGTTATCCGTGAAATGAGCGATTTGATCGATGCCGTCAGGGCTCAAGAGGTAAGCACCGGAATTTTGGGTGCCCAGCCATTTGCGGTTACCGCCGTCAATGCAAATGGTCTCAATCACTTCGGTTTCGAGCAAGAGTTGGTAGTTGCCATCCTGTTGGATGAGCACCTGGGATGCAATGGGGTTTTCGTACGCGTCGTCGAAGGCAGCGCTGGGGAGGTAAATGATGCACGGCCCAGCGGACGTACCGATCCAAATTTCTCCGTCCAAGTCCTCCTCGATGGAGTGAATATCGTCTGAAGGCAAGCCGCCTTTGGATTCGTCGCTGGTCAGGATTCTCCAATCGTCGTCTTGGGTATCTCCTGGGGTGTTGTTCGTATCGTATACGAGCAGCCCTTGCCCCCGAGGCATGATGCACCAAACGTAGCCATTCCGAGCGGCCATGACCTCCCCGAACCAACCGTCATTCCCGAGTGCATTTCCCAGCGCCATCGAAACAAAAGTTCCGTCGGCCAACCGAACGTGTAAGGGCTTCGATGCATAAGCATTGGCAATCCAGAGGTTGCCTTTGGTGTCAAAATCCACACCGCCAACTCCGAGCCGAGGAGAGCCGCCAAAATTCCCCAGTTCCAACGTGCTGTTGGTCTCGTTGTAGATCTCAACCAACTCGCCATTGAGCACCTCGATGAGACCCTCTTCCCAAGAACCAAAAAAGACGTGATAGGGATTCAGTGGATCGACTGACACGGTCATCGGATCGTTGATGCCGGTGAGGTCGTTTTCTCCGGGGCTGTTGGGGATCCAATTCCAACGGGTTCCGCTCAAGCCATAAAACCCGTGCTTGTGGTACATGCTGGTCCAGGTTTCGTCAATACCACCGGATGCGATCCAAATTTGGTCATTCCAAGCATCCACATCGCGTACGAGCGATACCGGCGGTCCCTCCGGACTCCAATGTGCGTCGTTTTCTGCGCCGGTGATGTCCAGTTTGAGCAGGCCTTGCTCAAAGTTGGCGATGAAGATGTCTTGAAAGTTGAGCGAAGCGACGTTTCCGTAAACATCCACGCGGTGACGGAATGCCATATCTCGCACGCGCAGCGGCACCCCATCGGCTGCGTAATCCAATTGTACCTGTTCCCAATTTGCATTGAAAATCCGGATGGATTGGTGGTCGGCGATGGCCACACGCCAGTCACTCGCGGCGGCTGAAAGTCCGTCCGCTTCCACGTCCAATATCTGCACGCTTTCTGAAGGAGCAAAGGGCTGCCAAATGCCTCCCTGCCGCAACCAAAGTTCATCGGGGGCGCTCGCATTTCCGGTCTTGAGGTGGATCAACACCTCGTCGTTTGGGGCAAAAATGACATGGGCGTATTCGGCGACCTCGAGCGGAATGTCTTCCCATCGGGTCCACGCATCCGGGGAGCTCAAAAAGGGATGGTCAATGGGCGCTTCGAAAATTCCCGCATCCGTCCAAACGATGAATTGGCCAGCCCGTGTTGTCAATCCGATGCAGCGCCTCCGATTTTGTTGGCCTTCTAAGTACCACGTATCACGGATGTCCAATTCGCGTAAGTGCACCACCACCACACCAAACGCGGTGGCCGCGTAAACCAAGTCTGCATTGACTTCAGGATTCCACATCAAAGACAAAATCGATTTATCTCCGATTAAACTGCTTTGCTGAATGTCATTCAGCGTGTATAACCAATCCCCGGTGTTCGAGAAAAAATCCAGTGTTCCGTTCGCATGGCCGACGATCAGGATTTCACCAGTATTGTCCCATGCCATGGCGGTGGGTTGGCTTCCGCTCAGGCCCTGCACCGTGGAAATGCGGCGGACGGTTTGATCTTGCTCATTGACAAGGAAAATGGCGTGTGCCGTTCGCACCGCCCAAAACCCTGTATCCAAGGGTCCCCCGCAATGCACTAGCTCTTCGGTTTGGTGATAGGGCAGGTAGTCGGTCCACGTACCAATCGGTCGGTTTTCTTGGATGTCGGCCGTTTCGAGTTGGCTTTGTGCGGCCAATTGACCCCAGGCGACCATCCACAGCAGTGCTGCGCTGAGTAACGAACGGGTGAGGTGGTGCTTGCGATCCATTGGCGTGCTAGGGATACGGGACAAAGGTCGGAATATTGTGAAGGGTCATGAATAATTTTTCCATCGGAACGCATCGGCACCTTCGGTTTCCAATTGGTCCAGTGCAGAAGCGTCCGCGAGACCATAAACCAACCCGCGCGGGCCACGCTCCCACTGCACGATGCCCCAAACTACAAGTAAACACAACAAATCCTCGGCTTCTTCGAACGAAAGTCGGCTGATTCGGACGACTTGTCGAAACGCCAATTGCCGGCCTTCTCGCCAAGCCCGGAACAATTTCCCAATGAATTGGTCGTACCTGAATTCCGACCGGTCCATGCGCATCTCGTATTGCCAGACTTTCACTTGAACGGGACTTGCTTTGTGGATGCGATCATCTCGTCGGAGGTAAGCGCGCCATTGGCCTGATTCGTCTTCGCAAAAGTGAGGACGACTGGCGGAACGTGGGATTTGAACTTCCAATACCGATCTGCCCTCCGCCTTCCAAACTTGCACCTCAAAGTTGACCGGGGGTTTGCAGTGCGATTGGCATGCCAAGTCCACCATGTGGTATTCTTCTTCTGGATTGACTCCGGTAATGGATCCGTTGTCCTTGACGCCCACAAGGAGGCGGCCACCGTCTGAGTTTGCAAAGGCCACCACGGTCCGGGCGATTTTTTGTGCGTCATCGATGCGCATTTTGAAATCTTGGGTTTGGTGCTCCCCTTCTTCAATCATTTGCTGCACGTACGACATGGTCAACGAAGTTAATATCACAACCCCATTTTCTTCGTTGAAGTTCAGATGGAATCACCTATCTTTGCGGCGTCTATTACAGCGAAAGAAACAGAAGAGGGGTACTCACCCCTCTTTTTTTTCCTCGTTTTTTATTCGAACCATCGCCATGATCAGTGCATCGCATATCCAAACCTTGACGGAAGCTTTCCTTGACGGAAGCTCGGGGTTCCTTGTCGACATTCGTGTCAGCGAAGGGAATGCGATTTCCATTTTGCTTGATGACGATGAGGGCACGAGCATTGAAAAATGCATCGCCCTCAGCCGTTACCTCGAATCAGAATTGGACCGCGACGCGGAAGATTTTTCATTGGATGTGAGCTCACCGGGTCTCGATCAGCCGCTGAAATTGCATCGGCAATACGTGAAGAATTTGGGCCGCGATGTGCAACTCAAAATCTCCGGTGCGGGCAAAGTTGAGGGAAAACTCGTACGGGCGACGGAATCGGATGTAACCATCATGATTCGCGAAAAGCGCCGCATCGAAGGTCGCAAAGCGAAAGAGTGGGTAGAAGAAGAATTGACTTATCCTTTGGATGATTTGGATTGGACGAAAGTTCAGGTTTCATTCAAAGGCAATGATAAAGACCAAACAATAACCGAGAGCAGCAAATAACTGAACCATGACACAGCTGAATTTGGTGGATTCTTTTAAGGAATTCAAGGAATTTAAAAACATCGACCGCGAGGTGATGATGGGCATTTTGGAGGACGTCTTCCGCGCCATGATTTTGAAGAAATACGGAGACGACTCCAATTTTGACATCATCATCAACCCCGATAAGGGCGATTTGGAGATTTGGCGCAACCGGACCATCGTCGCCGACGATGAGGTGGAAGACGAAAACCAAGAAATTGCGTTGTCCGAGGCCCTGAAAATCGAGGATGACTTCGAAGAAGGGGAGGAAGTTTCTGAGGAAATCAAATTGGAGTCTTTCGGTCGCCGGAATGTCTTGTCTTTGCGTCAAAATCTTGCTGGCCGCATCATGGACCTGGAGAAGGATGCGATTTACCAGAAGTACAAGGAGCGCGTAGGCGAAGTGGTTTCTGCCGAGGTTTACCAGATTTGGAAGCGCGAAATCTTGTTGGTGGACGATGAGGACAATGAAGTCGTGATGCCGCGTGAAAATCAAATTCCAGGGGATTTCTTTAAAAAAGGTGATACCATCCGCGCCGTTGTGTCGGCGGTTGAAATGAAAAACAACAACCCTCGGATTGTCTTGTCGCGCACGGCACCTGAATTCCTCGAGCGCTTGTTCGAACAGGAGGTGCCTGAAATTTTTGACGGTTTGATCACCATTAAGCGTGTGGTTCGCGCTCCAGGAGAGCGGGCGAAAGTGGCGGTTGAGTCCTATGACGAGCGGGTCGATCCCGTCGGCGCATGTGTAGGGATGAAAGGTTCACGGATCCACAGCATTGTGCGCGAGTTGAAAAACGAGAACATCGACGTAATCAATTTTACCGAAAACGAGCAGCTTTTGGTGACGCGAGCGTTGAGCCCGGCGAAGATTTCTTCCATTGAATTGAACGCAGAAACGCGTGAGGCGAAAGTCTTCCTCAAACCGGATCAAGTGAGCTTGGCCATCGGTAAGGGTGGAAACAATATTAAACTCGCCGGTTTGTTGACGAACTATGAAATTGATGTCTACCGCGAGGAAGATGACAATGCAGCGGACGACGTGGAATTGACGGAATTCTCTGACGAAATCGATTCTTGGATTTTGGACGAATTCGTGAAGATTGGCCTCGAAACCGCACGTTCCGTGATTAGCCAAGACGAAGAATTCTTGGTAAACCGGACGGACCTTGAACTTGAGACGATTCGCGAAGTGATGAAAATCCTGAAAGACGAATTGTCTTAATTCCCTTCTTCAATCTCAGTTTCCCCTTTAAATTCGCATCTCTAACGCCCAAAATCGCCAATGGCTGACGCTAGTAAACCCGTACGACTCAACAAAATTGCCCGTGAATTCAATCTGGGCATTCAAACCATCGTGGACTATTTGGCAAGCAAAGGCATGGAGGTCGATGCGAAGCCGAATACCAAAATCGACGCGGAGGCGTACGCGCTGATTCGAGCGAATTTCGCAGACGAAAAGGCGGCAAAGGAAAAGGCAGTGAGCTCGGCGAACCGATCAGCTGTGGACCGCGAAAGTGTGACTTTGGCTTCAGCGCGCAAGTCCACCGCTCCGAAAGAAGAGGCAGAGGTCGAGATTGATTTGTCTGTTTTCCAAAAGAGCCAGCAGCAGCCTGTTGTTGAGCGCATCGAACCGGAAAAGCCGGCAGAGCAGCCGGTTGCGGAACCAGCTGCACTGCCCGCGGAAGAACCTGTTGCAAAAGCAGAACCGGAAGAGAGGGCGACTTCAGAGACGGCTACTGAATCCAAGTCAACGAGCCCTGTGAAGGTACTTGGCAAGCTGGATTTGGATGCCGTTGAGAAAAAACGCAAGCCCAAGACGAAAGAACAAAAGGTAGCGGAAAAGGAGGAATTGGCGAAAAAATCCGCGGCCATAACGAAGAAAGAAGCTGAATCTCAAGCGGCAGAAAAAGCCAAAGCGCAGGCTGAGGTTGAGGCGAAAAAGGCGGCGGCTAAAGCTGACGAGGTAAAGCCGATTGAAAAGCACGAAACCAAAGTCGAAAAGCTTTCTGGCCCGACGGTCGTTGGCAAAATCGAATTGCCGGTAGAAAAAAAGCGCACGCCGGCTTCGAAATCAGATGATAGCAAGCGGAAGCGCAAACGCATTACCAAAGTCGATGTTGAGAAGACGGCGAGAACTTCGGGCGGTCGAGGAGATAACCGCGGTGGAGACAATCGAGTAGGAGCACGTGCGCGTCGAAACGATGTGAAAAAGGAAGTCAGCCAAGCTGATATCCAAAAGGAAATTAAGGAGACGCTTGCGCGTTTGAGCGGTGGCAAAAAGTCGAATTCGGCCAAAATGCGTCGAGCCAAGCGAAGTGCTGTGGCGGAACGTCAGGAACAAGAATTGCAGCGTCAGCAGGAAGAGGCCATGACGCTTCAGTTGACCGAATTCGTAACGGTTGCGGAGCTGGCGAATATGATGAACGCAAATGTCAACGAAGTCATTTCGGCTTGCATGACCTTGGGCATCATGGTTTCGATCAACCAGCGTTTGGATTCGGAAACGATTACCATCATCGCTGAAGAATTTGGCTATGAAGCCAATTTCGTCAGTGCTGAGGTACAAGAGGCGATTGATATCGAGGAGGATTCTGAGGATGATTTGACGGCGAGGCCGCCAATCGTGACCGTCATGGGTCACGTTGACCACGGAAAGACTTCGCTTTTGGACTTCATTCGAAAAGCGAATGTAATTGCAGGAGAGGCCGGTGGCATCACACAGCACATCGGTGCATACCATGTGACTTTGCCACAGGGGGGGAAAATGACGTTCTTGGACACGCCGGGTCACGAAGCGTTTACAGCGATGCGTGCTCGTGGTGCACAAGTAACGGACATCGCCATCATCGTCGTTGCGGCGGATGATGCGGTCATGCCCCAAACCAAAGAAGCGATTAACCACGCACAGGCCGCCGGTATACCGATGGTTATTGCCATCAACAAGATGGACCGACCGGAAGCAAATGCGGATAGAATTCGCCAAGAGCTTTCAGAGATGAATGTTTTGGTAGAAGAGTGGGGAGGGAAATTCCAAAGTCAAGAAATCTCAGCCAAAAACGGTACGAACATCGAGGAATTGCTCGAAAAAGTGCTGCTTGAAGCGGAGATGCTGGACTTGAGAGCAAACCCAGAAAAGCGTGCTATCGGAACGGTGGTTGAAAGTTCATTGGATAAAGGCCGCGGATATGTCACCAATTTGCTGGTGGAAGGTGGAACGCTTCGAATTGGAGACGCCGTGTTGGCCGGGCAATATTCCGGTAAGGTGAAGGCGATGTTCAATGAGCGCGGAACTCGAGTAGACGAGGCTGGGCCTTCTGTTCCGGTATCGATTCTGGGTTTTGACGGAGCGCCGAACGCTGGGGATAAATTCCACGTGTTTGAGGATGAACGAGAAGCACGAAACATTGCGGTGAAACGCCAACAGCTCCAGCGTGAGCAGGGCGTCCGATCACAGCGCTCGGTTACTCTCGAAGAGTTGGGCCGTCGAATTGCAGTGGGTGAATTTAAGGAGTTGAACCTCATTGTGAAGGGTGATGTGGACGGTTCCATTGAAGCATTGAGCGATTCGCTCCAAAAGCTGTCAACAGAGAAGGTTCAGGTAAACATCATCCACAAGGCTGTGGGTCAAGTTTCCGAGTCTGACATCTTGTTGGCGTCGGCATCATCGGCTATCATCATTGGTTTCCAGGTTCGCCCGAGTGGCGCAGCCCGCAGATTGGCTGAGAAGGAAGGAGTTCAGATCAAACTGTACTCGGTCATCTACAAGGCCATCGAGGAAATGAAGGATGCCATGGAAGGCTTGTTGTCGGCCAAAATCGAGGAGAGCATTGTGGGTTCTGCCGAAATTCGCGAAACCTTTAAGATTTCGAAGGTCGGCACCATTGCGGGTTGCTTCGTTATTGACGGCAACATCAAACGCAATAACAAAGTCCGTGTCATTCGCGAAGGGGTAGTGGTTTACACAGGAACCCTCGGATCGCTCAAGCGCTTCAAAGACGATGTCAAGGAAGTAGCAAGGGGCTTCGAATGCGGTTTGAACATCGACCGATTCAATGACATTAAGGTAGGCGACGTGGTTGAAGCCTACGAAGAGGTGGAAGTGAAGCAGACGCTCGAGGACTGATCTGTCCTGTCTTCTTCATAGCCAACCGTTTAATCTTGCACGCCTTTGGTCCGCTGCTTTACAGCGGAGGAAGACTGATTTCCATGGGAATGACGATGGACAAAGGGAACGCATCTGACCAGAGGTCTTGTGCTTGCTTTGCCTCCCATTTGGTTCGAAAATCACCAATGGTTACTCGGTAATTCGGCGGCATGGCAGACAGGTACGCTGGAGAGCTGGCGTCGATTTTTCGCGCACTGGCACGAACCTCTCGTGCAGCCTGCAGCGATCCAGAGAAAATTTGAATGCGATAGCCTTGAATGGGATGAACCTCGCTGTGCCAAGCCGAATCCAAAGCCAAAACTCGCGGGTCGCATTGCACGTTCAGAACTCCTTGTGGTCTCGGTAATGATTCCGTTTCATGGGATAGGACCATATGCGAATCTTGAGCTTTGTCAGTGGGACTATGAGAATCACTGGACTGAGGAGTGGCAATGGAATCGACAGGAGGCTCATCGGGTTGTTCCTCTTGGATTTGCGATTGGCTGGTGCCTTGGAAGATGGATTTCCACCAAGGCGTTCCGCTCTGGCTGTAAGCATGATCTGGGACGAAAACTAAGCCCAAAACCAACAGCAATGAAATGGGCCCTATTTGGCTAGACCATTTAAAAAGAGGTGCTGCAAGCATGGGAGCGAATTTAGGGGCCACGGCAGCACACTGCGAAGGCCTTTGTAAGAAAAAAGTAAAAATTTCAACGGCCTTCGTTTTCAACGGATTGAACACATTATCAGCCAGATACGAATTAAGAATGATTCCGAATAACAACGAAGGGGGAGATTGGTTCAATTCGCCCGCAATTATTGGTCTTTGATGCTTAATTTTGCGCGCGAAAAGCGTGATTTTCCTCGTAATGCGAAAAGCAAGATTCATGATAGCTTACTCGGGTTTCAAGGCCTCGAAAAACATCCTAGCCGTTTGCCTGTTGGCGTTCTCCGTGCAGGCAAGTGCGGGCATCTGGGAAGAAGGTGATATCGAAGCAGGCCAAGCACTGTTCAACGCGAACTGTGCTTCATGCCACAAAGTGACCAACGAAGTCTTGGCTGCTCCAGGATTGGCAGGAATTGCCGACCGCTGGGGAGCCAGCGAAGAACTGTTGGTGAAGTGGATTCAAAATCCGCAAGCAGCAGCGGAAAGCGGCGATGGTTACATCAAGTCGCTGGTCGACCGTTACGTTCCGACTTACGGATGGATGACGGCGCAAGCGGTTTCCCCAGATGACATCAAAAATATCATGGCGTATGTCCAGAACCCACCGGATGCAGCACCTGTTGCGGATTCGGGTTCCGATTGCGTAACGGTTGATGAATTGCCGATTGAGGAGGCCTCAAATGACAGCGGTGTTTGGTTCTTGCTTTTGCTGGTCATGTTCTTGATCATCGCCATGGCAGCCGCTGGGGTGAATCGGTCACTGACCAATGCCAGTCGCGAGAAGGCTGGTGAAGATCTGTTGCAAGACATGCCGTATGGTGAGCGTGTGAAAGCATGGATGTGGGAGAATCGGGTTGCGGTTTCGTTGATTGGGGTGTTTTTCGTGGCTTACGGAGCTGTTTTGGGTTATCAAGGTTTGATGCGCGTGGGTGTGGTCGAGGGGTACAAGCCAAACCAACCCATTAAATTCATCCACAGTGTCCACGTTTGTGAAAACGAAGTGGACTGCAAGTACTGCCACCACAGTGCGTACGAGTCAAAGCACGCGGGCATTCCATCGACCAACGTCTGTATGAACTGCCACAAAGCGGTGAAGAAAGGACGTCGTTACGGAGAAACGGAAATTGCCAAGATTTACGACGCCATCGGCTTCGATCCGACTTCCGGGACGTACGTGGACGGCGAAGGAAATACGGGCTATACATCTCCACAGGATTCTTACGATGGAGAGCCGATTCGTTGGAACAAGGTGCACAATTTGCCTGACCACGTTTACTTCAGCCACCAGCAGCACGTGGTCGTTGGCGGGTTGCAGTGCCAAAACTGCCACGGCGATGTAGAGACCTACACAGTAGGCCGTGTAGCGAATGTTGAAGACATCAACAAGCTGGGCGATAAGTACCCCGGACTGATTGAGTTATCAAAGCCCACCCTGACCATGGGTTGGTGCATCGAATGCCACAACAAAGCCGAAATTGATTTGGCGAGCAGTGGATACTACGAAGACATTCATCTCCGCTTGAAGGACCACCTTCGTGGCAATGAAGAGCTTCGAAAGTACATGGAAGACGACAAGATTACCGTAAAGGAACTCGGCGGATGGGAATGCGCCAAGTGTCATTATTAAGAAGAACGAAATCGCGAACCCCTTATCGCAATAGCCTCATGGCAAATACAAAGCGTTATTGGTCCGGACTGGACGAGCTTCACGAAACGGAAGCATTCAAGACGATTCAGGAGAACGAGTTTCCTGGAGCGCAGTCGGTCGATGAATTTTTGACCGATGAACGATTGGAGTCCACACATACCGGACGCCGGGACTTTCTTAAATTCATGGGTTTCAGCTTGACGGCGGCGACGCTTGCAGCTTGCGAAACTCCTGTAGTCAAGAGCATCCCGTACACCAATAAACCATCGGAGGTCACTCCAGGCGTTGCCAACCATTACGCCAGTACTTACTACGATGGGCAGGATTTTGTGAACGTGTTGGTCAAGACCCGAGAGGGCCGACCCATTTTCATCAAGTCGAATTCACAAACCGGAGTGGGTCGTGTGAATGCCCGAGTGAATGCTTCTGTACTCTCCCTGTACGATGGTGCACGATTGACCGGACCGATGATCGGCGGGTCGTCCAGCGACTGGGCAACAGTGGATCAGCAAGTGAGTTTGGCAATGCAAGGGGCCGGCCGCAAGGTTTTGTTGACGAACACCGTGATGAGTCCATCGCTCAAGCGCGCCATTGAGGCAGCTGGAATGGAACACGTTCAGTATGACGCCATCGATTACAGTGCATTTGTTCAGGCGTCTGAAGCCGATTTCGGGGTGAAGGCCTTTCCTTCTTACAAATTCGACGAGGCTACTGCCGTTGTGAGCATTGGAGCCGATTTCTTAGGCACATTCGGTGACTCGGTTTACTACGCTGAGAATTGGGCGAAAAATCGAAATCCGGAGACGGGTAAAATGTCTCGCTTGCATGCGTTCGAAACGAACATGAGCCTGACCGGATCCAATGCAGATTATCGTGCTATGGTGAAACCTTCGGAGCACGGAAAGGTGGCAACTGCTTTGTTGAAAGCGGTGACAGGTCAAGGTCAAGCAGGCGCGTTGGCTGAAGGAGTTGAATCTGCGGTAGCTCGGGCTGCGGCCGATTTAAAGAAAGCAGGAGCCAAAGGATTGGTGCTAGCGGGTTCGAACGACGTTGATGTTCAGCGCGTAGTCAATGCAATCAATAATGCGTTGGGTGCAGTGGGCACTACTGTCAAATACGAGAACATGGGGCTTTTCCAAGGGAGCACCGCTTCGATTTCGGCATTGACTGCGGATATGGAGGCCGGCAAGGTTGAGACCTTGGTCATTGCCGATTGCAATCCGGCATACGATGCGCCGAATGCAGCTGAATTCGTTGATGCGTTGGCTCGAGTGAAGACGACGGTGAGCACGGCGATGTTTGCCGATGAAACAGCGTCACGATGCAACATCATCGCACCCACCCATCATTGGTTGGAGTCTTGGGGCGATCTTCAAATTGAGGCGTCGCGCATTGACTTGGTTCAGCCTACGATTTCTCCGCTGCACGCTACACGCGGTTGGGGCGAAAGCTTGCTCACTTGGAGTGGCAATACGACGGATTGGTACACTTTTGTGCGCCAAACGCATGCGGCAGGATATACCGCCGATGCGATGTACACCGATTCCGATTGGAACAAAGCGGTGCACAACGGTTTCATCGGATTGGATGCTGGGGAAACCTCAACGCCAACATATCAAGGAACGGGAATTGCTGCTGCGGTGACGCGTTTGAACAGTCGTTCAGGTGGGGCATTCGAATTGGCGCTTTATCAAAAGACCACCATGGGGGCCGGCCAACACACCGCGAACCCCATGTTGCAAGAAACGCCAGATCCGTTGACGAAAGTGACGTGGGACAACTACGTGACCATGTCGCATGCGGATGTTGCTGCCATGGGCTTGAACGGATTCATCGGTCAGGAAAAGCCTGCGAGCACCGTGAATGTGACGGT
>Ga0255779_1002749_pt1 | contig 18207 bp, 14 predicted proteins | sample 011ome_21_FD_179977 | JGI IMG/M metagenome (GOLD analysis project Ga0255779, IMG submission 179977) | Coastal salt marsh microbial communities from the Groves Creek Marsh, Skidaway Island, Georgia - 011508AT metaG (version 2) | ecosystem: Environmental > Aquatic > Marine > Intertidal zone > Salt...
TAGCATAATTCCGGCCCGAACTTTTTTGCAAAATATCAACAGCCTTGTCTGGGGCAACACCCGCATTCACCAACAAAGACACCACCTCAAATGTGGCCATACGGCAAATCAAGTTGAGCAAATTATTCCCGGCTTTCAAAGCATGCCCAGCCCCAACATCACCAGCATGAAAAATATTACAGCTGATCACCGATAAGACTGGATGCAAGATTTTGTAAAGCGGATCACTGCCACCAACCATAATGGCGATCACCCCATCTCTGGCGCCACGCGGCCCACCACTGACCGGAGCATCGGCAAAACAAATATCCGATTCTGCTAACCGGCGCGCCTGATCACGACTTTGCGCTGGGTCACCAGATGTCATATCAACAATGATGTGACGTGAAGACAAATGCGGGGACAGGCCATCCGGCCCGAACAGCACATTTTCAGTCACCGCTGATGTTGGCAAACAGGTGAAAATAATATCACTATGATTTGCTATTTCAGCAAGTGACCCAGCCACCTCAACGCCATCACCAGCAAAAGCATCACATTTCGCCGGATCACTATCAAATACTGACAAAGACTGGCCAACAAGCCGCATGGCAAGGGCCGCCCCCATATTGCCAAGTCCGATAAACCCCAACCGCGGCGATGATGTTTTCCAGGGCCAGTCATATGACAATTGTGACATAACTATATCTCTTTCCAGTAACCGTATTTCAGCAAAATCTAATTGTGTGCCGGGCCGTTTTAACCCTGATTTATACTGTAAACTGATGACAGCATATGTCTCGTTAAAATGACGTGGCACCGCCAAAAATATGGCAAATTTTTCATCCCCCCATCACGCATGACGCGGCTTCATAAACGAATTCAGCCTATTGACCTCAACTACGGAGCGTTTGATAGTGGCGGGGAAGAATTTTGCCTAACTATTATGTCTATAGCTATCTGGATCTTTCATTTTTGATGGTTTCACCACCCCCCCGGCGTATGCCAGATTCACTGGCGGCTCTATTTGTTTTTGCATTTTGTCTGGTGATGATCGCTAGTAGCCGCGGCATGGGGGAAACCTATGCCATTTTTTTGCTCCCATTGAGCGAGACCTTTGGCTGGAACCGGGCGAATGTCACATCTATCTATGCCATTTATATGGTGGCCTTTGGCTTTGGTTCATTACTGTCCGGTTTGGTGTTTGACCGATTTGGGCCGCGTTTCAACTACATGATCGGCCTGACACTGTTAGCCGGGTGTTACGGCTTCGCCGGCAAGCTTGACTCGCTGGTCAGTTTTTATCTTGTGATTGGCATTTGTGGCGGCATTGGTGCGGCAATGGTCGGGATCGTGCCAACACAAAGCCTGATCTCGCGCTGGTTTCACAGACGCCGCGGCACGGTGCTGTCGATTGCCTATTCTGGCCAAGGCATTGGTGTGATGTTACTGGCACCAGCGGCGCAACTGGCCATTCAGCAATTTGGCTGGCAACAAGCCTATGGTCTGGCCAGCCTTGGATTTGTCATGGTTTTCATACTGATGGTATTTTTGCCGTGGCGGCGCATTGCCGCTGGCATGATTGCCCCTGAAAATCCGGCCGATGACACTGTCCCGCCAACGAAAACATTGCGAGGCCCAAGCCTAGCAGAAGCCGTGCGATTACCCGAATTTTGGGGGTTTTTTGTTATTTTTGGTGCGTCAGCTATTTCGGTATTTGCCGTTTCATTGCAGACCGTTGCCTATCTCATTGAACAGAATTTCAGCGCGGTACAAGCCGCGTTTGCCTTTGGCAGCATTGGCATGCTCACCGTGATTGGGATCGCCATCACCGGCATGCTCGCCGACCGTTACCCCCGTCATTTGGTGGCAACAGGCAGTTACGGTTTGACCATTATCGGCATCTTCGCACTGGCGTCTTTGCAACATGTGCCACATTGGGGATTGCTGGGCCTATTCGTTTTATGTTTTGGACTTTCGGCCGGGGCGCGCGGTCCCATTATCACCACCCAAATGGCAGAGCTATTTGCCGGGCGCGGCCTTGCATCAATTTTTGGTGCGACTAATATCGGGCAGGGTTGCGGCGCGGCACTTGGCGCGTTTATCGCCGGGTTTCTCTATGACACCACAGGCGGTTATAATACCGGCTTTGTAATCAGCTTGACCTTCGCCTTGATTGGCTTATCGATGTTTTGGGTGGTGCCCGCCATTCGCCATGGCAAAAGGCCGGGCTAATCAAACGAGCCGCCAGCACCCTTAACTGATTTCACCCTCAGCTGATTTCACCGGCCCGGGGCGATGGATGAAAAAATCATCACCGCCCCCCAGCGAACGCGTCACGTCACAGATTATTTTGAATAGCTTTTTAAATAAGCAATAACGTTGGCACGGTCTTCCTCTTTACGCAAACCTGCAAAGGCCATGCGCGTGCCTTTTACATAGGCTTTTGGCTTTTCAAGATAGCCATCAAGGGTCTCTTCATTCCAAACGATGCCGCTTGATTTCATCGCGTCTGAATATTTTTTAAACCCGTCAGCACTGCCGGCGGCTCTGCCCATAATATTGACCAGATGCGGGCCAGTTTTATGTTTTTCGGCATCGACCACATGACAGGCTTTGCATTTTTTAAACACTTTTTCACCAGCCGCTACATCGCCAGACGCCAATGCCGGGGTTGCTGACAAACCAAAACCCAACACAATGAGGGGAAGAGTCTTAATAAATTTCATTGGTAATCCATCCCTTATTCAAAATTATCGACACTAGTGATAGCATCAGATGGCCCCATGCGTCACGTCAATCTTTTGAGCCAGCACCCAGCAGGCTTGCGGTTGCTAAAAAATTTTATGTGTTATCCGCTGGTCTGCCACCTGATAAATACGTCTATGTTTTCAACGCCAGCCTCTATATAAACTGAAAGATATTTTCAAGGTAAGTCGGCGATGCTTGACGTTCTATCAATTACCATTCCATTTTTCGCCATTATTTTATGCGGTAGCCTGGCCCGCTTACGGGGTTGGTTTAGCGAAGAGGGTGGCCGGACATTGGCGCGTTTCGCTTTCTTTGTTGTTTTGCCGCCTTTTATGTTCATTGCCATCACCTCTATTGACGTGACAGCCCTGTTTCATGTTGGCTTTGTGTTACGCTATGAGCTTGTCACCATCATCATGTTTCTCATTGCTGGCATGTTTGCGACTTATGTCGTCCGACTGACACCGCAACAACGCGGATTATTTTGCCTGAACACTGCCTATCCAAATTATGGCTATATCGGGGTGCCCATGGCGATTCTCGCCTTTGGCGAACAGGCCGCCGCGCCAATTTCACTGATCCTTGTATGTGACACCATCACTTTATTGGTCATGACAACCTTATTGTCACATGATGCCGCATCAGGCCATTTAGGCAGCGCTCTGCGCGCAACGATCATCTCGATGCTCCGCAACCCGCTATTGCTTGCTGTTCTGGCCGGCCTTGGTTTTTCTGCCAGCGGCTTTCAGCTGGCCATATTGCCTGAACAATTTCTGAAAATGCTGGCCGGCGCCGCCGCGCCAACAGCCCTGTTTGCGCTAGGCATAACGCTTGTTGGGCAACCCATTCGTGCGGCCCTGACTGAACTGACCACCATCAGCCTGCTTAAATTAATAATCCACCCAGCACTGATTGCTGCGGCATTTTTATTATGGCCATCGCATCAACCGATTGACCCGCTTTGGATACAGCTTGCCGTACTGTTCGCCAGCCTGCCAATTGCCGCGAATGTCTTTGCGTTGTCGCAATTTTACAATGTCTATATTGGCCGGACCGCCACCGCGATCATGATCACCACCATTAGCGCCAGTGTAACTGTCCCCGTCACATTATTTTTGCTGATAAAATGGCTCTAAGATGGCTTTCTGGTAGGCGGCATCTACAGGCTGAATAACCGGCCCAATGCTGGCAATTTATCATCAACCCCAGCCAGTCGCAGACAATGCCATGCCAAGGCATGATTAGACGATGTCACCGGGATGCCTAATTCGCTTTCTATCGCCGCAACATGCGCGGCGATCCGCACTGATGTACATGAAATGAACACCGCGTCAACATCATATCCAGTGGTGATTTTTGCAATGGCGGATTGCAGGCTTTGGCTATCAATGGCGGCAACAGTTGGGTCATGTGGCTCGTTAAAACTGCCAAAAACAGGCACATCAAATCCTGCCTCTTCAACTGATTTTTGTACCATTTGATTCACATCCTTAGCATAAGGCGTGAGCACCGCAATACGTCTTGCCCCCATTGCCTGAAACGCATGAAAGGCGGCGAATGCCGGGTTAGTTGTTTTTGCTTCTGGCTTGGCGGCGTTTAAATTTTTAGCCACTGATGGCGTACCTAAAACTATAGATGCCGATGTGCAGGCATAGGCAAGCACATCTAGCGTGTCACCAGGCAAAATCAATTCGGCCGTTGTGGTGATAAGCGGTTCCATTGCCCGCAAGCTATCTGGTGAAATATTTGGCGAATTGGCAATCCGTGCGTGATAAATATCAACACCCGGCAGATTGATCAGCGCCCGCATTTCATGCTCAATGGTATAATCGGTGGCCAAAACGACAACACCGATGCGGGCCCGCGACCCGATCATCTGACTTGTCTCAAACGGCAAATGTTCAATCATTTTTGTCTGTTGGCCCATGTCCCTACCTGTTTTATCGTTTGCGTGACGCCATATATTTCAAACACAAGTGTCTCATTGGCGGCTAGCAAGTCAAATATTTTTTATTGCTGCTAAAATTTGTCATTGCCTATAAAAAAGATGTTGCCGAAGTGGTTGTAGATTAAACAGATGCAGAAAATACACACCCTTAACGAATGGATCGACAAAGCCAGAGACGTGCTACCAGCTGGCGGCTTTGGCAATTTTGACCCGGGGATTATTATTTCACATGGTGCCGGTAGCCATGTCTGGGACGAAGACGGCACCGAATATATTGATTATTTGATTGGCTCTGGGCCAATGTTGCTTGGCCATGGTCATCCAGAAGTGCTTGATGTCGTTCTGGAACAAGTGCCAAAAGGCATGACATTTTTTGCCAATAATGCTCGCGGCATAGAGCTGGCTGAAGATATATGTGCGGCGGTGCCTTGCTGTGAACAAGTGCGGTTTGTAACCTCGGGCGGCGAGGCTGATATGTATGCCATCCGGCTTGCCCGGGCCTATAGTGGCAAGCCAAAAATTATTAAATTTGAAGGCGGCTATCATGGCATGAGCGCCGAAGCCCAGATGAGTCTGGCCCCAGTGACAAAGGTCAATTTTCCAACTGCTGTACCAGATAGCGCGGGCATACCCAAATCGGTCGCCGAACAGGTGCTGATCGCACCATTTAACGATCTTGATGCGGTCGCGTCATTATTGGACGAACATCATGACATTGCCGCGATTATTGTTGAACCGTTGCAACGTATCATTCCGCCATTGGCTGGCTTTTTGGCTGGGTTGCGGGCGCTATGTGACAAATATGGTGTGTTGCTGATTTTTGATGAAATCGTTACCGGTTTCAGATTGGCCTATGGCGGTGCGCAAGAAAAATATGGTGTCACACCTGATATCTGCACATTGGGAAAAATTATCGGGGGCGGGTTTCCACTCGCCGCCATTGGTGCCAGCGCCGATATCATGAAGCATTTTGATAAAGCCATTGTTGGCCATGACAAATGGTTAATGCAGCTTGGCACCTTATCGGGCAATCCAGTGGCCGCGGTGGCCGGGCGTAAAACAATGGAGATTTTGCGTCGGCCGGGCCAATATGACCGGCTAGTGGCGATCGGCACTGACCTACAAAATTTGCAAAGCGACGCCTTAACAGCGGCTGGAATCGATCATAAAATTTGTGGAGATGCCACCTTGTTTGATGTGTTGTTCACCACCGCAGATTGTGTTGACTATCGTTCAGCCACAAACCAGCAACCGGAACAAGCGGCGACTTACAACAAGGTTTTGCGCCAACATGGCATTCTCAAATCACCAGCAAAAATGTACCCGTCTTTGGCCCTGACCGACAGCGATATTGAACACACCAAAATGGCTGTTAAAAGGGCTGTTGCGGGCGTACTTGCCATGCGGTGATTTGGCGTCGCCCGCGGCGATTATTTTTGGCCAAGATAGCCATCTAGCCACTTAGCCACACCAAATAATTTGTCATCTGCCTCGGCGCCGCCGACCAATTGCACCCCAATTGGCATTGCATGTGCCGACGCGATCAAAGGCAGTGTCACGCATGGCAGACCTGCCAGCGTCCACACCGTCGAACAGATGGGATTGCCGGTGATCGATTCGCTGAATAAAGGCGCTTCACCAAGCGCGGCGGGGGTCAATACCGCATCAAAATCATCAAAGAATGATGCAAAATAATTTATCGCGGCCGCGCGGCATTGCATGGCATCGTCATAAGCCTTGTCACCAATGGTGGTGCCATGTGCCATCAGTTTACCAAGCTCTGGCGGAAAAATATCGCCAAACTCCTGCCGGATACGATCAAGGTTGCGGGGGATTTCATAGGTTTGAATCACCGCATGTGCCTCGATCAGTTCTGCAAATGAGATCGGCGCCGAAACCTGTTCAACACGGTTGCCAAGACGCGCCACAATATCCATCAAGCCAGCATGTGCATCTGCTGCCAGACGGTCAAAATAGGGCATGTCAAACCAGGCAAAATGCGGGTCTTGTGACCGCGGGGATGCCAAACCAGCGCATAGCTTGGGACGAGGCCGCCAAAAGCACCCCTGATCAAGCGGGTCAAAATCTGCCAGAACATCCGTAACCAACGCGGCATCTTCCAGCGTATTGGCAAACACCCCAACTTGATCAAATGTTTGCGATGTTCTCAACACACCGCCTCTTGAAATCATGCCAAAAGATGGTTTGACCGCATAAACACCACAAAAAGATGCTGGGCGGATGACCGACCCATTGGTCTGGGTGCCCACTGCCACCGGCACATGTCCAGCGGCCACAGCGGCGGCTGAACCGGCTGAAGACCCACCGGGGCTATACGCATGGTTATGTGGGTTACGGGTTGCCGTAGGGTCCATAAATGCAAAGGCAGTGGTTGTGGTTTTGCCAATAACAACCGCGCCAGCACTGCGCAACCGTGAGACCAGAAACGCATCCGTATCAGGCTGACGGCCAGCCAATGGCTGACTGCCGCAAGCTGTTGGCATTGCCGCGGTATCAATGATATCTTTTAACCCAACCGGCACGCCATGAAGCGGCCCCATTGTCCGGCCTGACTGACGCAAGGAATCAAGCGCTGCGGCGTGTGCCAATGCCGCATCACGATCCAGCCACGCCCATGCCTGCAACGCATCGTTGGTCTCTGCAATTTTTTCAAAAGCCGCTGATACAAGGCCAACGGCAGTGGTCTCACCTTGGCCAATCATCTGCACCATTTGCACCGCTGTTGTCATGTCATCTATTTCCTGTCTTCATCAGTGATGACGCTCAGCGTGCCAGCGGTGCCGCGTCTCTGTCAAACAATCCATAATCGCGCGTTGGCGCAAACAGGGCCGCGCGGTGCGCCCCACTCTGTTTTATCGACTGGCCAAGTGCTGCTGACAAATCGCTGCATACAGCCATAATCAGCGTCGATTTTTCATCCGCCAAAGCATGAAAGTGACCAGTGATGTCAAGGCTTGGTGCCAGCGGCGGAATATTCGCATCTGCCGCCATGTGCAACGTCAAAATAAATGCCTTATCTGATTGACTAACTGGTTTGCCAACCGGCTGATCAACTGGCGGGTCAACTGGCGGGTCAATCGGGGGATCGCCATGCGGCAAGTCATCAAATTTCGCTGTGCCATCCCAATGCCAAATACGCGGCCCCACGCGGATCCGGTAATCAGCGAAAATATGTTTCATGCCCTGAATTTGCGCATAGCGATGGTTTTGATTGCGCCGCCATTTAGCAAGCGCCGCTTCGCCCGCCCAATATTGGTGCGATAAAATCAGCGCGGCCTGATCAATGGATTGATACCGCTGCATCCACAACAGACCATCATGGCCTGCCAATATTGGTTTTAACTGTTCTACATGATCGAAATAAGCCTGCCGTTGTCCCGGCTTGGGCCGCACTTCAAAAAACAGTCCGAAAACAGATTGTTCCTCTTGCCGCATCAAACCTCCTATAATGTGCCACAATAAATATTGCTGATACCGGGTGTTAAATAATGTCCAGCCACATCAATTGTCATTCAGGCGTAGCATGGCGTTTCGCAGACATCCAGCCCTGCCCGGAACAAACCCAAGACTAGACACAAAAATCCACACCGCGTGATGATTAGATATCACGGTTTTGCCATGCCGGCATGATCAAGCCTGACTTGCGCAGATAGACTTGCAGGTCTATATCGATAAGCTCAATCTAATTAATGGTCAGGCCTGGGCCTGTGACAATTATTAAGGTGATCACAAAATGGCAGCGTCACAGCCTCTTAAAGCCGCGTCTTGGATGATCGGGGCGATGGTGTCATTCAGCCTGATGGCCATTTCTGGCCGGGAATTAGCACCTGATCTGAACACATTCGAAATCATGTTTTTCCGGTCATTAATTGGATTGGTAATTGTGCTGATCATTGCGTCTTTTGCTGGGACATTGCGGCAAATAAAAACCGATCGGCTTGGCCTGCATATGCTCCGCAATACCGCGCATTTCACTGGGCAGAATTTATGGTTTCTGGCGGTGGCGTTTATTCCGTTTTCGCAATTATTTGCGCTAGAATTTTCGACCCCGGTATGGGTGGCACTGTTAGCGCCTCTATTCCTTGGCGAGGCACTCACACGGCGCCGTTTATTGGCTGTGCTGATTGGTTTTGCTGGCGTGCTGATTGTTGCTAGGCCAGATGTAAATGAACTGAACCCGGCAATTTTAGCGGCGATGGCCTGCGCCATTTGTTTTGCCTGTTCGTTAATGGCGACAAAAAAACTGACCATTGATCAATCAATAACCTGCATTTTATTCTGGCTGACAGCGATGCAACTTGGCATGGGGACGGCGGCGATTGCTGTGACCGGCGGTCTGTCGATGCCACAAGGCATTGATTATATCTGGGTGTTGACTGTTGGCATTGGCGGATTAACCGCGCATTTTTGTATTACAAAAGCGTTGGCGTTGGCCCCAGCCATTGTTGTCATACCGCTTGATTTTCTGCGCTTGCCGCTGATCAGCCTGATTGGGTTTTTGGCCTATGATGAGGCATTTGAATCAGCTGTTGTTTTTGGCGCCATGCTTATTTTTACCGCGGTTTTGGTCAATTTGCAGGGCGAACATCAGCGCAATAGTACCGCATCAAAGGGCTGATCAATCAACTTCATACTGGCCGCGCATCATGTCTTGTGCGGTGTATTTTTAATGTCATTCAAAATGGCCGAAAAATCCTGTTCAGCATGGTCAGGCTGGCTGGCAAATTGCTGGTAGATTTGCAAGGCCAGCTTGCCAATACGTGTATTGGTCTCTGTCATGCTGGCGGCATCTTGGGCCAAGGCTAGATCTTTGACCATCATGGCGGTGGAAAAGCCGGGCCGATAGTCATGATCTGCCGGGCTTTGCGGGCCAATATCTGGTGCCGGGCAATAGCTGTTCATTGACCATGAACTGCCAGATGAGGTGCTGACAACATCAAAAAGCCGCTGCCGGTCAAGCCCAAGTTGATCGGCAAGTGCAAAGGCTTCACAGGTGGCAATCATCGTAGCGCCAAGAATCATGTTGTTACATATTTTTGCCGCCTGCCCAGCACCCGCATCGCCGCAATGAATGACCCGCCCCCCCATAATGTCAAATAACGGCATCGCCAATTCCAAGGTATCGGCGGCCCCACCAACCATAAATGTCAGCGTGCCTGCAGTGGCACCGCCAACGCCGCCCGATACCGGCGCATCAAGACCGCGAAGCCCAGCCGCCTCTATCATCTCGGCAACCTGTTTGGTTGTCTGAATATCAACCGTTGAACAATCTATAAAACATGATGATGACGCCATAACCGGCATAATTTCACCTGCCACTTGATGTAACGCGGCACCATTTGGCAGCATCGTGATCACAACATCTTGACCACTGGCGGCATCGGCCGCGGTGTCTGCAACGCCAAGCCAATCTTGGCATGCTTTTGCCTGATCAAAATTCACATCAAACCCGGTAACAGCATGGCCAGCATGTACCAGATTTCTGGCCATTGGTGCGCCCATATTGCCAAGCCCGATAAAGCCAATTTTCATAAGTTCTCCCCCTTTGTGCGCAATCACGTCCGCACCCGCACTAGCACCGGTAAAGACACCCGTTAAATAGTTGCAGGTTTGTAGCGAAATGCGGTATGCCTCTCATCTAATGCTAGTCTTTTTATTTTGGCAAAGGAAACATTATGCGCAGTTTGCAACGCCCCGGCCGGTCTCCCGTTCTCGCCCCACATGGCATGGCAAGCACGTCTAGCCCTTTATCCACCCAAGCCGCCGTGTCGGTTCTGCAGAATGGCGGAAATGCGATGGACGCGGCCATTGCGGCTTGTGCCGTGCAGGCTGTTGTCGAACCACAATCTACCAGTATTGGTGGTGATTGTTTCTGCTTATATTCACAAGCTGGCAGTGACCGCGTCATTGCCATGAACGGGTCAGGGCGGGCGCCAATGGGGCTGTCTGCTGACTGGCTTTTGCAACAGGGCATTACCAAAATTGAACAGCAATCGCCCCATTCGGTCACTGTGCCAACAGCCATTGATGCGTGGGTTCAGCTGAACCGAGATTATGGCAAAACACCGCTTGGCACATTGCTGCAACCGGCGATTGGCTATGCCCGTGATGGATTCCCAATTGGTCACCGGGTGGCAGATGATTTTGCCGACTGCCATGATTTATTGGCGGGTGATGCCGATATTGCTTCGGTTTATCTGAAAAATGGTCAAGATTTCCAAAATGGCGATCTGTGCCGAAATCCAAACCTTGCTAAGACATTGCAAGCCATTGCCGAACATGGACGGGATGGGTTTTACAAAGGCTGGGTTGCCGAAGATATTTTAAATAAATTGCAATCACTTGGCGGCGTGCATACACAAGATGATCTGGATCAAGCGCTGGCCAATTATGTTACGCCGATAAAAACCAACTTCCGCGGCTATGATATTTGGGAATGCCCGCCAAATGGTCAGGGCGTGATTGCGCTGATGCTGTTAAACATCATGTCTGGCGTCGATAAATTTGGCGATCATCCGCTATCGATTGACCGAATCCATCACGAAATTGAAGCTGGCCGGATGACCTATCGCGACAGGAATTTGTATCTGGCTGATCCAGCATTCAGCGCGGTGCCAGTTGACCAGATGCTAAGCGCTGATTATGCCGCCGCCATCCGCGCGCAAATTCAACCAGAAAAAGCACATGCTGACTTGCCGGCAACAACCCTGCCACCACATAAGCACACTGTCTATATTTCGGTTGTTGATAAAGACCGCAATGCCTGTAGCTTTATCAATACCGTATTTCACAGCTTTGGTGCGGGACTGATGACACCTGAATCGGGCATTGTTCTGCAATGTCGCGGGCAAGGGTTTGTTATCGAACCCGGCCATCCAAATTGCATTGCGCCAGGCAAACGGCCACTTCATACGATCATTCCCGGCATGGCAACCAAAGACGGAAAAACAGTGATGTCATTTGGCGTAATGGGTGGTGAATATCAAGCCTTTGGCCACATGCAGTTCCTGACCCGGTTGTTGGATTATGGCATGGATATTCAAGAGGCGCAGGATTGTGCCCGCTTTTTCCCAGATCCCTTTAGCGATGTTGTCGAGGTGGAAGAGCCAATCAGCGAAGATATGCGTGATGCCTTGCGTGCCCGCGGTCATAACATCCAACCCGCCCGCAAGCCAATTGGTGGGTCACAGGCAATCTATATTGACTGGGAAACTGGGCTATTGCATGCCGGGTCGGACCCGCGCAAAGATGGGTGCGCCATGGGCTATTAGCCCTCAGGCCGTTTTTTCAATGTCTAATATAATGTGGATATAGTCCATCGCATGCCCACTTGGGTTTGCAGCAACGTCGTCGCGGTATGAATCATAAAACCGATCAACAATCTGATTGATATCATCTTCACCCCGGCCCTCTAGCGCCGTGCGAAACACGGTTTCAGACCAAGACCGCATCGTTGGAATCAGACTATTTGCATAATCTATGTTTGACATTGAACCACCAACGCCCCCTGCCGCCAAAAACGCGGCTTCATATGGGCATTTGGTTAATTTACTGTGGCAGGATTTAAGGTTTAACCCGGCCTTACGCACGGCGCTATCAGGATCATTAAACGGGGCGCAAAATTCATCCATCGTCCGGTAATATTGCGCAAAGCTTGCCCGTTTATATTCATCAGCTGTAATCGATCCGTCCTCGAATAGAGCCAGCCAATATTTGTGAAAATGATCAAACATATGCTGACCACCCGTGTTGCCAAGATATCGGCCCTGTTCATCAATGCCAAAATTAAGGCATATAAACCGTCCGCCCGGTATCAATTCAGCCGCGCGCGCCAGCAAGATATGCTCCCAATCTTGCGCCGCCTGATGGGCATAGGCCGCGCGGCTTTCCGGATCAGCACATGCCGCATGCACATGGGTGGGAATTTCCATTGGCTTTACCGACACATAATGCATGGCGGTCGCGCTAAATCCCAGATTAAGCGAGGCATCGGCCATCAATTGCTGGTGGAATCCGGTGCCGCACCCATGAACAAACACATTCTCATAACGGCTTTGATAGGCGTGAACCGGATCACCCTGCATACCCTGCATCATCCGAAACAGGGTTGAAAAATCATTGCTCGCCAAATCGGTATAGATCATTTCGATCTGCCGGTTATCGCCATTTGCACGGTGATGCCCAATCACCATATCCCACATTTCACGGCTGGTCCCACCGTCAGCCGCGCCATAATCAGCAATACGAAGCAACGATGTTTGTGGGGTCTGGGCTAGCGCCTCAATCACCATTGTACCGGCGTCATTGATTACATGACGCGCACCGGCAGTGCGTTCGGAATAATATCCGGCACCACGCATCGCCAAAACGGCCTGTGTATTAATACCTTTTGACAATGCGTTCCCTCCTCTTTTTACCTGATCATGTAATCGCTTAGAACTGCAATGCCAGATTCCTATGCTGGGCCAAACAAGGTGTCACAAAATCAACCTGCTCTGGCGTCAAACGGTCCTGTTCACGCAATCCCAAATTATTGCGGGCATAGGTTTCAAACGCCAAAAGCTGGGTATAGAGGCCTGATTTTGCGGCCCGGCGCCACGCCAGCTCATCATCGATAATCGCAAGGCTCATATCAATTTGCGTCCGTGCCTTGGCCATATCTGGTGCCGCGTCATCAAGTGCGCGCCGCGCGTCAGATAATGGCTTTGCCGCATTTTCCGCATCTGGAATGTTGTTCAGTGCGTTATAAACCTCTTTCACATCATCCAACAGATCTGCGGCTGATGATGTTGCCGCCGCGGCCCGCATTTGCCGGGCTCTGTCAGCAATGGTGGCTAATTCGGCTTCGGCATCAATTGACGCTACCAGAAGACGAATTTCAACATAAGTTTGGTCAGACTGACGGCGGAATTTCATTCGGGACGAGTTCAGCTCGGCAGTCAGCTTTTTGAATTCTCTGTTGGTATTTTGCCAATCTGATGGGATCAATTTGCGCTGTTCCGCAATGTCATTTTGCAGACTTCGAATGCGTGTGCTGATTTTGTTTCTTTTGCTTACCCGGTCTGTTGCCCGCAAATCACGCTGGAGCTGTTTAATTTCGGCTTCATCTTGCCGGATAATACGCTCAATGGCGCGCACTTCGCTATGAATTGGCGCATAGGAAACTGCCGCTTGGTCAATAGCGGCTTTGGCATTTTCAATATTTCCAACCAGATTGAAAACCATGCCGGCATTTTTGATATTCTGCGCCAAAGCATCTTGTTTCGCTTGCGGTAAGACCGACAGATCAGCTGATTTCAAACGATTGAGCTCGGCCGAATAGGCATCTTTGTTTGCGCCGAAAAATTCAAACAAATAATCTTCAAGGCATAGTTGGAGCCGCGGATTTTTTGGCGGCGGTGCGGTTTCGCTCGACAGGAATGTCTTGGTCGGCAAATAATTGACCAGACCGGGATTAAAACCAACAATAGCCAGACCGGCAATCTGCAAGGCAATAAAGGGAACAACACCTTTATACATGTCCAGTGTCTTGACCGCTTTGCTGGCAACGCCGCGAAGATAAAACAGCGCAAAGCCAAATGGCGGCGTTAAAAATGATGTCTGGATATTCAGCCCAATCATCACCCCAAGCCAAACCGCGGTGACATTGGCAGATGGATCAGCCAGCAAAATTGGCGCCACAATCGGCACCACCACAACTGCAATTTCGATAAAATCGAGGAAAAATCCCAACAGGAAAATCACCAGCATCACAACAATGAATTGCGCCCAAAAACCACCAGGCAAGCTGGACAGAAAATGCTTTACCACCTCTTCACCGCCAAATCCGCGGAATGCCGCGGTCAACATGGCCGCACCAAGCAGGATAATGAACACCAGCGAAGTTGTTTTGGCGGTTTCTTTCATCACATCGCGCAATGTATCTTCGGTGACATAGGCGCGCCAGCCGCTCCAGCCTATGCCGGTCAGCAAACCAATCACCCCAACGGTAACTATGGCAAGGCCAAACCAATCTGACGTTTCATTGATAGTCTTGATATTGAGATTGAAATTTGCCGAGATCAGCCAGATTAATAATAATGAGGCAATGGTCAGGATCGCTGGATAAAATGCGGTTTTTGTACCCTCACGCAATTTATAGCCAGACATCAGCATGGCACCAATCGCACCAATCGCACCGGCCTGATTGACCGTGGCAATACCGGCAATAATTGAACCAAGAACGAGAAAGATCAGCAATAATGGCGGCACCAGCGCCAGCGCCACCTTGATCATAAATGTTTTTTCCAGCAATTTCCCGTCATAGGGTACGGCTGGTGCCAATTTAGGCCGAATCAATGCCGCCACCAGAATATAGACCATATATAGCCCAACAAGAATAATGCCCGGCAAAAACGCCCCAAGGAACATATCGCCGGCACTGGTTGAGATAATGTTGAATTCAGATGGCATGCTGAACTGGCCTGTGGCCTGTTTATAGAGGTCTTTACGCATGGTGGCCGCCTGATCAGCGGCGCTCGCCAATTGGTCTGCCAGAATGATTAATACGATGGACGGGGGGATAATCTGGCCTAATGTGCCGGATGCACAAATCGCCCCAGTTGCTAGAGGCTTTGAATAATTATTCCGCAACATCGCTGGCAAGGAAATAAGCCCCATGGCCACGACCGTTGCCCCCACAATGCCAGTTGTTGCCGCCAATAGGCCGCCAACAAAAACAACTGATATCCCCAGACCGCCGGGGATTGGGCCAAAAAGCTGGGCCATGGTAACCAGCAAATCTTCGGCAATCTTTGACCGCTGCAGCATAATGCCCATGAAAATAAACAAGGGGATGGCGATCAGCGTATCGCGTTCAACCTCCCAATAAATACCGCGGAAATTAGTAACGCCCGCGGTTAACCATTCGATCGGGCCGTCTTGAATGAAATAGGCCCCGCTGTCACCTTCGATCAGCAATCCGGTGAGACCGGCAAGAATAATCGTAACAATGGCTGACCCGGGAAGTGCAAAGGCAACTGGATAGCCAGACCCAAGTGCATACATCATCAATAAAAATAACAGGGCGAGGAAAACAAGTTCCATCAGGCAACAACCTCCTCACCAGCTTCGTCATCAGACAGATTTTCTTCGATATCTGCCAGCGAGTGGAAAAGATAAGACGTAAATTGAAAAATCATGCTCAGCGCAAAGACCACAAGAAACGCAGCCATAAGATATTTGACATACATGCCAAACCCACTCATCGAGGTTTCGAAATTCATCATCGGGCTGTTAATCAGGCTGGATTTGCCCCACAGGCCGCGCAGCAATATCAGCCAGCACAAGGGGATACCAAAAAACACCGTGCCAATAATATTCAGCTTTGATTTGGTCTGGCGTCTCAAGCTTGCATACAGCACATCGACACGCACATGGCCGTCTTCTTTTAATGTATAGGCAGAGGCAAACAGAAACAGCGCCGCATACCAAAACCGCACCAGATCGCCCATAAAGGTCTGTTCATATCCATAGATGAACCGGGCCACAACAATCAAAAATTCAGCGACAACAACAAGCAACGTCAGCCATACAAGCGACACTGATTTTTCTTTCAACGCGATCAGACCAGACAGAAAAATTAACGGGATATGCACAAACAAGCCGCGTTCGCTCGGCAAGGCAATGGCCGCACCGCCCGCCTCGCCAAACAGCACCGTATGAAACCCCTCGACCCGCAAAAAAGACAGCACTGCATCGGCGATACCAACCAACAAGACCGCCCAGAACGCTAGCCTGACGATATAGGCTGACATATCGTCCATCCAGTTGGCATCAATGCGTAAATTATTCGGTTTCATACCGCGCCAGATGGCATAGGCAATGCCAAGCCCAACAATGCCCGTTTGCACAATGCCACGCAGCGTCTGGCCAATATTATATCCCTGTTTCGGTCTATCAACGCCAAATAGATCACCAAGGCGGAGCGTATTGATCAACCCCGGCGCGTCGATACCAAAAATCAGAAAATTATTAATGACAAAAATAAGTGCCAAAAACGCGCTGGCAAGGCCGACCATACGCAACGCAGAAAAAAGAGCATTTTGAGACAAAAACGCCATCACCGAAATTTCTTAAAAATAGTTTAGCAAAAAAGGGCTGCCAGAAGATTCCGGCAGCCCTCAATCTAGCTTAGCCCAGCGCAGCGTTACGCTTGTTTGTGTAAGAAACGTCGTTCAACTGGATGTAATCACCAACTGTCTTACGTGCGTTCACCATTGATTCATGGATCTTCTTGGCAAGAGCTGAATGTGATTGCACCTCTTCAAAAACCTCTTCAGAACCACGCTTGAATGCTGCGTAAACATCGTCGTTGAATTCTTTCACAATAACACCTTGATCCTTTACAAGACGCTCAAGTGCGGCACCGTTCTTGGCATTATATTCCGCCATAATGTTATTGTCTTCGCCCTGTGCTACAGCTTCGATCAATTCTTGGTCTGACTTATTCAAGCTGCCCCAGAATGAGGCGTTGAAACCGGCGTGAAGTTGTGAAGCTGGTTCATGCATACCTGGGAAGTAGTAATATTTCGCAGCTTCATAGAACTTCATGGCTTCATCATTCCATGGGCCAACCCATTCAGTCGCATCAATTGCACCTGAAACAAGGTTTTCATATATCTGGCCACCAGGAAGTGATACGGGAGAGGCGCCCAGTTTAGCCATGACGTCACCGCCAAGGCCCGGAATACGCATTTTCAAACCTTTCAGATCTTCACCTGAATTGATTTCCTTGTTGAACCAGCCGCCCCACTGAACTCCAGTATTGCCCGCTGGCAGACATTTCAGGCCAAATTCGCCAGCCAATTCGTCATGCAGTTCCTGACCGCCCATCCAGTGCAACCAAGATTTCATTTCTGGATAGGTCAAGCCAAAAGGCACAGCGGTGAAATACGCCCAACCGGGGTGCTTGCCTTTCCAGTAATAATCGGCAGCATGATAGGCCTGTGCGTTGCCAGAGGCCACTTCGTCAAATGAGTCAAACGCACCAACACGTTCACCAGCGGCGTAATAGGTAACCTGAATACGCCCGTCAGATACATCAGCAAGCCGTTGCGCAAAACGCTGGGCGCCAGTGCCTAGACCCGGAAAATCGCGCGGCCATGTTGACACCATGGCAATTTCAATACGATCAGCAACCACCGCTGGGGCGGCAACTTCTTTTTTCTCTTCACAGCCTGATAGGGCCGCAACGCCGACAACGCCGGCACCAATGATGCCGCCTTTGGCGATAAAATCTCTACGTTTCATTGCTAATTTCCTCCAAATGATTTGACCCTCGATGTCCGCTGGCATCTCGGTTATAGGCAAACCCTAGCAGATTTTTTTGGAATGGCAATGAAACTATGACGCCGCTGGCAACCGCGCAGATTGGAAAGTAAAACAAAAACCTGCATGGCCAAGTGGCAAATCCAACACGCAAAATCCGCAAATCAAGCGCCATCTGGTGCCGTGGACGTTCTTATCGC
>Ga0255779_1002752_pt1 | contig 18193 bp, 13 predicted proteins | sample 011ome_21_FD_179977 | JGI IMG/M metagenome (GOLD analysis project Ga0255779, IMG submission 179977) | Coastal salt marsh microbial communities from the Groves Creek Marsh, Skidaway Island, Georgia - 011508AT metaG (version 2) | ecosystem: Environmental > Aquatic > Marine > Intertidal zone > Salt...
CTCGGCGGTAGCCCCGGCGGCGGTGGACTCGGCGGCGGACTCGGCGGCGGCGGACTCGGCGGCGGAGGCGGCGGCGGATTCGGCGGCGGACTCGGCGGCGGACTCGGCGGTGGACTCGGCGGTGGACTCGGCGGTGGACTCGGCAGTGGCGGCGGACTCGGTGGTGGATTCGGCATACAATTATGCCCGCATCCACACCCAATATCGCTCGTACCGATGCCTCGGCAATCGCAGTTTGTGTCGCGGTCGTACGTGCTGTTTCCGACGCGACATCCGCAGCCGAAATCCTGTTCAATCCACATCCCTTCCGGGTCCTCCAGGCACGGGTACCAACCGCACTCATAATTCGTCGTCTCTTCCACCACCCAACAGTACGCGGCGCACCACTGACACGTACATTCGCTGGCATTTTGTGCGTTACGCGTGTCGCAGATGATTTGCCAGTTGAATCCGGGTTTGCAGTTGAGGGATTCGACGAGGCATCCGTACGTTTCTTCGATGGTCTCCGCCGAGCCGAGCAGCGCGCGGCTGTGATGTTGGATGGCGGTTGCGTCAGGGAGCCATGCGGCGGTGGTGGTGACGGGGATGGAGACGACGAGTGTGAAGGCGGTGAAGATGGCGAGCGCGTCGCGGAGACGCATTCGGGCGCGAGGGGAAGAATGAGGCGCGCCGCCCGTGTTTGGGCGTTTTTTTGAGAGGGAAGACGAAGGGACTTTTTGGAAGGCGAGGAGACGCGGCGGCAGCGGCGGCGGCGCGGCGGCAGCGGCTGTCTCGCGTCTTGGCTTGTCGTATGTGTGTGTCAATGGTGTTGCAAACGGATTTTAACACTAGTACCGACGCTTTTTCTTTGTCGAAGCCGCCGCCGCCGCCGACCGTCGCTTGCTCGCCTTTGGCTCTTCGTCGCTTTCGTCCTCGCTGTCATCGGAGAGTTGGAAATCCTCAACGACGTCGTTGTCGCCTCGTAAGGTGTCGTGATCGCTCGCGGAGGACGCGCCGCGCTTTCTCGCCTTCATTTCTGCTAACGCCTCGTCGCCGTCGATGATGAGGTCAGAGTCGCTGTCGTCGTCGCCAAATTCGTCCGCGTCTTCGTCGTCATCGCTATCTCCTCCGCCCCCGCGTCTGCCTTCTTCATCATCGTCGTCGTCGTCGTCGTTCTCGTTTTCATCATCCTCGCTATCGGACGCACCCGTAGACCCCTTCTTATTTCGCGTCATCGTCACCTCCGTCGCTTGTTGCGCCGCCACGCGTTGCGCCGCCTTTTCGTGCAGCGTCTTTGTCAAACGCGAAATTGGCGCCTTATTCTCCGCCTTTTCCTCGCGTAAAAAGTTTTCAACCTTTGCTAAATCCTTGGGTGCAAAATCCACTGCATCGCGTTTACGAATGACCCAATCGCTCGTGCGCTCGGCGGCTTCAATCACCGCGCGCGCCGCCTTACGAAACCTTGTCACCGTAATCGTCTTCGTGAATTTCTTCAACTCGCGCGTGGGAATGTGCGCGAGCTCAGGAAACGCCGGTGAATAGGCATTTTGATGCAAGTGCTCGGCGAGTGCCTCCATGGTGGATTCTACGATGACATCCTGCACGCCGGGAATGCGCAAATCTTGTTTGGCGAGGCGCAAGACGAGGGTGAAATCCGGTGGGTGCGACTTGACGCTGAGCGGCGGCTTGGTGAGCTCGCTAAAGGTGAGCAACTCCATCAATAAGGGCGCGATGGGGATGAATCTCCCCGTGCTCGCGCCTAAGCGGTTTAATAACGTAACCAAGCGTAAACGAAGCGGGGCGTACCGCGCAGACGGAAGCAAACGCGCGGCGCCAAGGGCGACTTGGGCCAACGGGTACACGAGCGGGCGCAACGCCGACGATTCCTCCTTGGCGTGCGCGCTCAACACGCGTTCCCAGCATTCCAAGCAATTGACATACTGCCAGCAATAAACATTTCTAAACGCCTCCTTGCTCTTTGCGGTTAACGCTCCGCGAAGGAGCGACGCGAGTTGCCGGATGTACGTAAACGCCAGCGGGTACGATTGCGCGTGGTCGAGGCCAAAGATTTCCACGACGCACGTCGACATGAACGCAATATGTTCCACCGAGTCGGCGTTGACGAATTTTGCGTTTGATGCAAACGTTCTATAAACACCCTTTGCAATGCGTTCAAGCGCGGGTGGCGGTAACGTCACTGCCATGGCGCGTAAAAGTAAAATGGACTGTACGCGTACGGATGGTTCGCCGCTCCCAAAGCAGTGCAACGCGACGCGTGTGACGCGCTTGGTCAAACGCTCAAATGTCGCCATGAACGGCGTAGACACGTTCAATCGACGGAGCACCATGCCCGTCATTTCTGCATCAGTCAAGTTGCCGAGTAAATGCAAAGTGTTACCGATGAAAGACTTGGCCAGAGGTTCAACTTTTTTCCACCGAGCGTTGGCGTGCGGCTTGAAGCCTCGCGTCGCGTCTTGATTCTCCGTCTCCGCGTCGACACCGAGCAAGCCGCGAAGAATGTCGTCTCCGTTTGACAGCGTGTACTGTACAAGCTCATGAAACGCACTAGATGAAGCTAATCGAACGCTCGTTTCGTCGCCATCGTTCTCATCGTCGCCGTAATGACACGCCGCTCGGTACGCTTGAAGCAACGCCTTGGCGCCACCGAGTGATTGTCCACCTTCGGCATTATCGCACAACTTTTGCACAATTTCACTCGTAATAGTGCGTGTTTTCTTCTTCTTCTTCTTTCGCGCGCCATCGTCGTCGTCTTCTCCGTCTTCGCCATCCGAAAGATCGTCGCCTTCTTCGTCTTCGTCGTCGTCGAAATCGAGCAACTCTTCATCCTCCTCTTTTAAAAACTCATAAAACTCAGGATCAGTCTCCTTTAATTTTTCAAGCTCCGCCTTGTGTGAGCTCGCCGCCTTTTTCAACCCCGCTGTTTCTTTATTCATCTTGATGACATCCTCGTCAGATTCCGACGCATCTTCTTCTTCGTATTCCGATTCCGGTTCCTCCTCGTCCTCCTCGTCGGAATCCGAACCCTCCTCCTCCTCACTCGCATCGTCTTCGCCCTCGTCCTCGCCATCACCCTCCTCCTCATCATCATCCTCATCGTCGTAATCACTTTGATTCAAGAACTCATCGATGGACATGTCCTCCAAACGTTTCTTTCCATCCGCCTCGACGTCGTCGCCCGAAACCTCCGCGTCCTCGTCCTCTGCGCCAGAGTCTTGAGAATCTACACCCGCACCCGATCGCGCGTCAACGCGTACACAACGTCAGTCAAAAGTCAACACGCACATCGTCAACGCGCAATCGCGCGCGATCGCGCCGTGCGCGCATACAGCGACGTCCCGCGCGAGCGCCCGCGTCCAGCCGCCGCAGCCGTCGCCTCGCGCGCGCGGCTCAACCGCCGCACGCGTCCTCGTCGCGCGTCGCCGCGCCTCCGACATCGCGCACGCGCGCACACGCGCATCACATCTATGCGTACCGTCGTCATCGCCGCGCGCTCGACGCTTACGCTCATCGCCTAAAGCGCGATTTCGTTTAACCTTGGCCACTTTGCGGCGGCGGAGCTCACCGTCGAGATGTTTCTTTGTAAACTTCTTCGTGCGCTTGCCGAGCTTGGTGCCCATGGCGTGCGAGTGCGGCGCGTGCGCGAATGTGTGTCGTCGATGCGCGCGCGCGGCGAATGTGGTGGATGAGCGTCAACGATGCGGTCGTCGACTGAGTGCGCGTCGTTGAATGGCGCACCGATGACGTTAGTGTTTGACGCGATGCCGACGTTCGCGGCGACGTTCGCGGGCGCGCGCGTGGTGATAGACATTACGCCAATGACACCCGTGGACGTTATCGCGCGCGAGATTGCGCGTAAGGCGCGTACGGCGACGGCAAAGAGCGTGAGCAGTGGTGATGATGGCGATGATGTGATTTGGGATTTAATCGTCGATAACGTCGCGGTCGCCGATCGCGATCGGCGCACGGCGTTTCGGTTGATGAATTTTAAGCCGACGGCAAAGTTTGAGGTGCGGCAGCGCGCGTGCGCGAGCGCGAGCGTGGCGGCAGAGGCGGTGAAAGTCAAGCCCACGGTCGCGGCGGCGAAGGCGTCGACGAGCGTCGGGCGCGAAGCGTCGGCGTCTGCGCCAGTCGCGGACGACGTCAGCGTCAACAGCGACGTCGCCATCGGTCGCGAGTATCGCGTCATACGTCGTGCGGTTGAAATTGAAGAAGGGCCGGGGTCACCACCGGAGGATGTCCCGGATGAGTTTTTTGAGCTCACCGTCGCGGATGCCGTCGCGATGAGCAAGCGTTCAACCGCAGAGCCGATATTGATGACGAAGAAGATGCGTGAGAATGCGGCGAAGGAGAAGAAGCGACCGACGCATGCGATTATTCGTTTTGTGGCGCCACCGCCGAGTGATTTGATCATTGAAGGTTTATTTGGTGCCGACGAGAGCGCGCGGGCGATGTATGACTTTATAGCCAAGTTTGCGCGCTCGCCGGCGGTAGCGGCGGCGATGGAGGTGTTCGTGACGCCGCCGAAGCGTATATTCGCGCGGAGTGATGCGATGACGCTTATAGATGCGGGATTAGCGCCGGCGGCGCGTGTGCGCGTCGGTGTGAAGGCGGGATCGACGACATATAATTCGGGCGAAGACGCCGAACGCGCCCTTTTCAGCGAACAAGTTATCGCGCAGGCGTGTGGACCTGCGAAGAAAACCGTCCGTCCTGCACCAGAGGTAATGACAAAGACAGATGCAGTGATAGCGGAGGCATCGGTGCCGCCAAACGCAGAGGAGAAGAAACAAAAGCTCATGGACAAGCTCAAGGCTGGAGGCAAACCGAAATGGTTGAAATTTTAACGTCGCCGCCACCATCGCCGCTGTGTGATTTTATACTACACTCATTCTGATAGACATGTAAAGCAAATCAACGCCGCTGTACTACCACATCAATTCTTCCGCTACACACTAATCTGAAGCCGCGCCGTCATCGTCTTCGGTGTTCCAAATCTGCGTCGGCTGCGTCTGCTCGTACGCCTGCTTGGTGAACTTTGGGTTCTTCGCCGCCGCTTCGGCGTGGCGCAAGATGCTTTCTCGGGCATCCATGGTCATCCAATTCTTCTCGCCGAGCTGGTCGTTGTTCAACATGATTTGCTGTGTCAACAACGTGCCGCCGGTGCCACCGCTCAAAATACCATTCTTGTCTTGCCCCGCCTTCGGTTGTTTCGGCGTTTTCTTCAACGCTTGCCGCGCAATGTCAGTGGCATCAAGTTTGCGCTTCCCTGGCATTGGTTCTTTGAACGCAGGCAGGGCGTTGGGGGTGTAGGAAATTTCTTGCACGTCGATGCGTGCGAAATCGGCGTCGTTGGATTTACGCGCGCGCTTCCCGAGTGCCGGTATGACGCCACCTTGAGATGTTTTCGTGTCATACAGCACGCGCATTTCTCCGCCTTTGGCATCACCGCAACCGACAAAGATTTGATTTAACCTCGGGTGCCACGTCGCGGCAATGCAATTCGTCGGCGTCGACACCCGGCGCACCATTTCAAGCTTTTCGCGAGAGAAAAAACACAACCCGCCAGCAATGGCGTCTCCACGCCCGTCGCGCTCGGCATCGACGCCAGTGTAAAAGTACACGTCATTTGGCGACCAGCCGACGACGGTTTCGCTGTGGCGCGTGGGTAAATCTTCAAACCGTCTAAGTGGCGCCTTGACGTTGCGCACGTCCCACACGTTGAGCGTGCCATCCGCGCATCGCGAAAGCAACGTTCGGCCATCGCGTGCGAACGATAAAGACGTGACTTCCTCGCCTACTGGGTGCGCAGTCTTGAATAAATGACTCGGGCGCCCGTTATACGACCAATGGTTATCTAAATGACACTGTTGCGATGGCGGCAGCACCAAGCCCACCGTGGCGGATTTATACCCCGACCCTTTCGACGTAAAAATCTGCACGCTTCCATCGGTCACACCGCACGCAATCATATCGCCATCGTGCGAATACGCGCACGATGTCACGTGTACGCGCCCAGGTTTGAGCAACTGCGGCTTTAACACCGCCTTTTGCGAGCCGCGTGCGTCGCCTAAATAATTGACATCCCACAACCGCGCGCTTCCATCCTCCGAAGCCGTACAAATCGTACTACGATCGATCGGGTTCCATTTCACGTCCGTCAAACCCGAGACGTGCCCTTTAGTGTTCTTTAAATCTCTAATGTACATGTCGCCCTTGTCGAATTCACCGAGTTCAACGCCGTCTCGGTCGTGCACCGTCGCTTGCGACGCGCCCGTCGCCACGACGAATTGGTCCCCACTCGGGCTCCAATCAATCGCGTGCACCGGGTACCCCTCGCGCGGCGTGAGCGTTCTAAACGCTTGTAAATCGCGCTTCATGCCAGTGAAATCGTACAGGCGAACGACGCCGTCGGAAGAACCCGCCGCGCAACGAATGCCCGAGCGGTCCACGGCGCACGCCGTCGCCGGTTTTCTAAAACCATCCATGATTGCCTCGGACGACATCGGTATGGCGTCTTCTTCGTACTCATCGTCGTCGTCGTCGTCGTCGTCGTCGTCGTCGTCGTCATTGCGCCTGTCGTTCGTCGTCGTCGTCGTCGTCGTCGCGTTTCTAGCGTCTTCGTCGTCTTCGTCTTCTCGACGATTCATCGCCTCGCGCGCCCACGCCTGCGCCGCCGCCGCACCGCCGCCGCCGCCGCCGCCATCGCCGCCGCCGTGCGCGGCGGGTTGTTTCCCAAAGCTCATCGGCAGCGACGCGCGCGCGCGCGCCGCTGCAGCGTCGCGAGCGCCGTCATCATCAAAGTACAGGCCGCTCGTCGCATTCATCCCTCCTGTGCCGCCGCTCGCGCCACCGCGCGCGCGCTCGCGCTTCTCCAACAACGCACGCAATCGACCGTCGTCGCCCGCGCGCGCGGCGAGCGCGCGTACGGCGCGTTCGCGCGCCAATGCGCGAAGTTCTTCGTCGTCATCCATGAGCGCGAATGCGTCACACACTGACGCGATTCATCGCCGCCGCACGCCATGCGTCTCGCCCGCATCGGCGCGCATACGACGCGACGCATCGGCGCGCATCCTCGCGCGCGCGTGCGCATCTGCGCGATCGCGCCGAGCGGCGCGCACGACGCGCACGACGCGCACGAACGCGCGCCGTTGCGCCGCCGAAAACATCAGCATCAGCAACATAAAATCGTCGCGCCGTCGCCCTGGATCGGGCTCGAGCGCTGGCGTGCGCTTGCGATCGATGACAGACGTCGCTGGGGTGCGCCCGATGGCGCGCGCGAGCCGAATGACGCGGTGGAAGGGGATGTAAACGTCATGCGAGAGATGGGCGAGCGCGCGGCGTCAGAGGCGTCGTGCGTCGCATCCGCCGCGCGTCACATCGTCGCCACTGCGGATCCTCGCGCCAAGGCGGCGATGTCGCACGGTGTGTATAAAGCGTTGCTACGCGGTGAGCTGGAGATTGTGAGAGAAGGATGGGACGGGGCGCGAGAGATGCCGGCGAAACCGGCGCGTCCCGCTGAGCCGAGGTTGGTGCCGCCGAAAGAGGTGCCGAGCCCGAAGACGTCACCACTCGGTCGCGTGGCGCATGTGATGCATAATTTAGCGCACATTGAGTTGAATGCGATTGATTTAGCGTGGGACACCATCGGACGGTACGCATCTTTGCGTGGAGCGCTGCCGGATCAATTTTTTATAGATTTTGCGCACGTCGCCGACGATGAATCGAGACATTTATTGTGGTGTTTACAGCGCTTAGATGAGCTTGGGGTGCGCTACGGCGACATGGTTGCGCACGATGTATTATGGGAAGGCGCGGAGGCGACGGCGAATGATCCATTAGCGCGCCTCGCCGTGGTGCCTTGCATGCAAGAGGCGCGCGGATTGGACGCCGGGCCGCGGCTCGCGGAACGGCTCGTCGGTTTCGGCGACCCGAGAAGCGCCGCAATCGTGCGGAGAATTTCTGACGAAGAAGTCGGACACGTCGCCGTCGGTGCCACGTGGTTTCGCACGGTGTGTGCGGCGCTAGATGAGAAGACGCTCGATGAGGCTTCACGCGAAGCCGTCGCGGCGAAGACGTTTCGAGCGTACATTGAAAAGCTCGCCCCAGACGCGTTGCGCGGACCATTCAACGTCGACGATCGCGCTCGCGCAGGCATTGACCCGTTATGGTACGCCTCGGATGACATCACAACCTCCGTCAAAGTCGAGAAGCACGTATGGGACGCAGATCCGGAGATCATGGATGCTTTACGCCGTCGATTATCCACCGTCGTCGCCGTGGAGGAGGCGAGCGCATCCCAAACGTCCTCATCCAACGCGTAGCGCCCGCACCACCGCGCGCCCGATCCCCTTCACGCGCCTGTACCATACTTTTCGATTCTAGGTTTAGGTCATTATTTATTAATTCATGTACCACCATCACAGCGGGCGACATTGCGCGTCGGAGCGCCGCCGAAGACGCCTTGGCGAGCCAATGCGCTTTTTGACCCACAAACAGATCGTCACACGCCGCCGCCGTCGTCGTCCCGAATCGCCGTCACGCGCGCGACCGCGACGCAGCGCGCGCTCTTGCACTCGTCTCGCGCACCTATGACGCTCACATTTGCACACAGCGCCGCCACGACGCGCGCGCACGCCGTGCGTCGGGACAAACCCTCCACTGCGAATGCGGCGACAAAACGTGCCAGCGTGCGCTGCGCCGCGGGCGGCAGCGCCGCGAGCTTAAAGTCAAAGATTGCGAATCACCGTTGGAGCACGGACATCGACCCTTGGGTGCTGAACAAGAGCGATTGCGCGCTGGAGGATGGTGAGCGGTTGATTCTTTCGGTGCCGGCGACGAGCGCAAACATGGGCCCGGGGTTCGATTGCTTTGGGTTCGCCGTGGACGTGAGAAACGATTTGATCATCGAACGCGGGGATTTTGGGATTGACATCGAAGGTGAGGGTGAAGATGAGCTTCCGCGAGATGAGACGAATGCGATTTATGAGGCGGTGAAGGTTGGGTTTGAGGCGGCGAGGCCGGGGATGACGTTGCCGAGAAACTTGAAATTTACGAGCGTGAATCGAATTCCGCCTGCGAGAGGATTAGGGAGCAGTAGTGCGGCATTAGTGAGTGGGTTAGCGGCTGGTCTTGCGCTCGGGGGCAAGGACGTGGACGCACCGCGCACAAAGCAGATTTTGTTGCAGTTGGCGAGCGACATCGAGGGGCACCCGGATAACGTCGCTCCGGCTATTTACGGAGGGTTCCAAATCAGTATAAACACCGATAACCAATGGATCACTCAGCGTGTGAGTTGCCCGAAAGATGTGCAGACTGTTTTGTTTATTCCCAAGTTCAAGTCGCTCACGGCAGAGACGCGCGCGCAGTTGTCTCCGACATTGAGCGTTCAAGACGCCGTGTTTAACATTTCCCGCGCCGGGTTGTTGGTGAACGCCTTTGCCACGGGTAACTTGGAACTTTTATCCTATGCCACGCAAGACACGATTCATCAACCGATTCGTGGCAAGCCATTCAAGCTCGATAGCTTGATTGACGCCGCATTGAAGGCGGGAGCGGCAGGATGTTTCATGTCTGGCGCCGGTCCCACGGTGCTCGCCGTCGTCGGCGGTCACGGCGGGGAGATTGAAAACGACACAGCGGGTACGTTTAAGGCATCACGCGTCGCCGATGCAATGCTCGAAACGTCTCGAGCTAATAATGTGGATGGTGAAGTCGTCATCGCGTCGCCGACGGAGACGGGCGTCACCGCGTGGATTGAGTCGTCCACGTGGGCGTAATAAACTACGATAGCCAACACTTTTATACAAATACGTACCCACGCTTACAAAGTAATCACAATCGTCTGTGAGTGTTTGTTTCGTTCCGAATGTTTGTCTTCTAATTACAACGCAGTTCACTCGGGCTCTGCTAGTCAGAGGAAGGACTGCGACTACTAGTACGCCGGGCGCACGTACACCCTGCGGCTTTCAATGGGTGGCACGAATTTGGCCGCGAAACGCTCAGCGCTGAGCGACATCTCGGGTAAGACGGCGCTTCCCGTGACGATTGGGACGAGTAAAAAGTAGAATGACGCGGATGAGAGCGGTGGAACATACATTGTGGCGCGCTTTATGCCAGAGAACACGAATCCCGTGCTGTCGGTGACAGCGACTTTAACGTCATAACTCGCCGTTGTGGCGTTGGATGCGCGCACTTCGTACGTAAACGGCTCGCCAAGAAACAGCTTTGGTGGAAACTTGAGCTCAACCGTCAACGGCGGTTTCGATCCGATGACCGCGGGTAGGACATACTCGTTGATAATCACCGTGGGCGCCTTGTCATCAGATTTTGAATCGCCGTGCGTTCGATGCCATTTAACGCGCACCGAATCCTCGCCGTGATCCTGCGAACGTAAAGGAATGACGTGCAAAAATGCATCGCCCGCGTTGAGTATCACGGTATTGTTCGTATCTGTGCGCGTCACGCCCTTATCTGGTGCACCTGTGACGTTGCTCTTGACGTCGTCTAGCGTGAGCTCCGTCGGACCGCCGACGTGAAGCGTGGCGAGCATCACGCCCACCGGAGGTGATTTCGAGCACTTGTCTTCTTGAAGAACCAACGGAGATTGTCGGTACGATGGTAAATACGCACGTTTGACCGTGAACGGGGCATCACACGACACGTGCATAACGCTTTCAACGGGTGCTGTCCTCGGGTTATTCTTGAACATCTCCGTCATGCGGGCGCCGGTACGCTTAGCCGTGAGCGTCGCGTGCAACGCCGCCGGCGGACCATCCGAACTCCATCGCAAACACACCGCCCCAGTCCAAGTTGCGTGCAGCGCTACGTCGCCGATGACAATGTTACCATTGGGAATCACATCGCCAGTGGTGTTTGACAGAATGTGCACGTTGGACGACGGCTCGTCATCCTCGGTGACGTGCAACAACAGTTCAGCTTCTTCGAGCTCGTCGGCGACGCTCGTCACCGTAATATCCACGCGCGACATCTCGCCAACCAGTGCTGAACCATTGGGCGTATGCATGGTAATCGTTGCTCGCGGTGGTGCGTCTCGAACGTCCAACGTGTGCGTCTTAATTTTCATTTTGAGCACCGAATCCGGCAAGGACTCGTAATTTACGCTCGACGTTGAGCAATCGCTCGTATCCGCCGTGAACGGAATCACGAACTCATACCCCGATTTCGTCGTCAATGTCAGCGACGTAGCCTCGCATACGTACCCACATTTTGGAATAATGTCAAACGAAAATCTCAACCACTCGCGCGAGCGCAAGACGCGCGAACGCGAGTCACTCCATTCGTACGCGTCACTTTCAGTGAAGTCGACATCGATGTGTGAAATGTCTAAATCGCCCGCTAAGTTAGACATCAACGCAACGTGAAATTTCACGGGTTCCCCTGGCACGCAATCGAGGGTGGAGAAGCCAGCTTTATGAATGAAAAGGCGGTCGAGATGGCCGTCACCGCACGTAATCGTCGGCGCTACGTCGTCCTCATCCTCGTCCTCGTCTTCACCGCCGCCGGCGCCGGCGCCGCTGCGCGGTTCATTCATCGCCGCGTATGCCGCGATAAACGCTGCAGGCGCGTGCTCGCTCGCTGCGCCTTCGTTCAAGGCTGCCATTTCAAGACATATGGATAAGTATGCCTCGTCATCGCGCAACGCCTTGGCGCACGTCTTCAAATGTAACAACACTGAGCACAACAATTCAGTCCATTTCTCTCGACGGTACACCACCGCCACGGTAGTAAATAGCTTACGCGCGCTCTTGTAGTCTCCAGCATGCAAGTATTCGTTCGCGAGCTCAGCGATGAGCGAAGCGAATGACCTTCCACCGGCGGTGCCCGCGGAATTTTCCTTGTAATGGTCGTGCGCCTTTGTGAGGAGCTCAATCGTCTCACGCGAAATCGTTTCTCGCGTGTCCTTTACGCGCAAATACGCCATGTACTGTTCGGGCGTCAGTCTCGTGTTTTCCGTGCCGGCAATTTTTAACTGTCCTACATACGACCCAAGCTCGACTTTAACATCCTCAACTGGCGCGGAGGTTGAGTCAAACGCGACAGAGTCAAACGCGAGCCGGCGAGCGATGGAACACTGCGCCGCGGCGTGGAAATAAAACGCCGGCAAGTGTGTGCGAGGCGTGCCTACTGGTGCTGGTGCTGGCAAACGATGCTCAAGCAAATCTCCAAAGACATTGTACTGCCTGGCTCGCCATTCATGAAATGTAGGCAACGCCTCACGGGCGAGCGCCAACGCGGCGTTTGACCATCGCTGCATATGCTTTTCAATCTGATGCACAGCCTCCGTTGGCGAGCCACTGTGCAAGAGCAGTACGCATAATTTCACGTGCAGGACTTCACTCACCTCTAAGGTTTCGATGATATCCTGCGTCGTCATGCCCGCGCGCACGTCTGGTAACGCTTCGTACGCAGTACGATAGCGCTTTGTCGCCGTCACCCAATCCTGTCTAAATTCCGCATACGTCCCCGCCTTGAACGCATACCTCGCACGCAGCACTGCTGGACACCCTGGATCGTCTACCATAGCCGTCATCCGATCGCACTCCTCACCGTACATTTTTATCGCCAATTCTTGCGCGACTTTCATCGCCTTGTTCCATCCGTGTTCACGGCCTTGCGCCGTCGCCGTATTCAAAGTCACGATCGATCTACTTTCAATATTCAGCAACTTTCGGATGATCGATGCTTTATCTTCGGGCAACACTTCGGGCAGCCCCGGCCCGGCGGCTAGACACACCACGCACACGTACGCTCCAGCGTTGTGCGCCGCGCCGTACAATTTTTCCAACGACCGCGTGAGCTGCGCCCGCGCATCGCTAGAACCATCGAGCACGTCGTTATCAAGCAACGCCATCACCACCGCGGGTTTGGATTGTCTATGTTTGAGTAACCAATCCCGCTTGAGCGCGCCGCGGATGTCTGGGTGCGAGGATAACGACGCGTTGGACGTCGCCGACGTCGAAGCCGCATCGGCGCTCGCGTGATCATCTCTCGAGCTCACCCCTCGAGCGTGTGCGTCATGCGACGCGGACGCCCCGTGCGCGTGCGTGCGCAAATTTTGTTTCACTCCTCGCTTTCGTAATCGCGGAACGAGCACGCGTGGGGCGTCTTCGATTGATGGATGACTCGCGAGCACCAACGGAGGCGTCGCGCGCGTCCTCAACGTTTCGGCGAGCTCGGGCTGTACATCTGCTCGACCGAGCGCGCACACGAGCGCGAAAGGAGGTGTGCGGAGTTCGTCCACGCGCATGGCGTCGTCGACGACGACGATGCACGAGGTTGAGAAAAGACCTTCGGCGTGGCGACGTGTGAGGAGACGTATGATAAAATGTGCGTAAATAATATTGAACCGCGCGGTATCGTGCTGAATATGATACGCGCGTGCGCGCGTGCTAATCTGTGTCTAATTATTGCTTCTTCGCGAGCGCCATCTTGGCTCGTTTGCTCGACCCAGGGACGACGACGGTTGGTATCAAGTCTTCTTCGTCGGATGCGTCGTCTTCATCGAAATCAAAATCTTCGCCCGAATCTTCGCCCATGTCTTCATCGTCCCCATCGTCGTCGCTACCATCGTCATCTTCGCTATCGTCGTCGTCGTCCTCTTCGTCGCCGCTATCAATAACGCTCTTTGGTGGTACCCAACACCCCATCGTCTCGTCGAACCCGCCTTCGTCGCGCCGTCGCTTCTTCTCCTCTCTCTTTTTCATCTTAGCCTCAATTCGCGCCTTTTCGCGAGTTTCTTTCGCCGCCTTATTCGCCTCCTCGCGCTGCTTTTGCTCCGCCTTCAAAGCCTCGAGCTCTTGCGCCTCAACCACCGGATCTTTCTCCACTTTCGGCGCGAGTTTATCCTTCAACGCCGTCGCGTGCGCGAGCGTAAACTTCTTCCCGCTCGCGTGTCTCACCACCGCCTCCTCCGTCGCCTTCACCCGCGTACCCGTAATCGTACAAAACACCATATTATCCACATATTTCGATCGCACAATATGCGGTTCATACTCCGCCAAAGCCCGTAAATCCGCCTTGGCCTTGGCCGCCTTGGCGTACTTGTGTCCGCTCAAGTGCGTCGACATGGACTCCATCACCCTCTCTCGCGCCTCCGCGAACGCGCCGCGAGGCCACGAGACGACGTGTGCGGTTTCCTCGCACGTAATGCTCTCGTGTGCGCCGCCGTCGCGGCCGTCATCGTGCGTCAGCGTGGCGCCGGGCGCGTGCGCGACGAGCGTGGCCAACGCCGCCGCCACATCCTTCGAATCCGCGCTCATGGTCTCTCTGTGGCGTGCGACGAACGCCTATGCGCGGCGAGACGCGAAACGCGAGACACGAAACGCGAGACACGAGAGACGACGACCGCGACGACGCACGACGAGGAGGTGCGCGCGCGACAATGACGACACCAGTGGTGCTGCTGGCAACCGCTTCCTAAACCCTACCTGTCCAATACTATACAATATATATACGAATATAGTAATACACGGGGTATATTTATCTATACCCCCCTATTTGTTACACCATGCATATAGATCTAAAACGATGTCAGTATGTAAAACGCGTCCACGCGGCAAAATCAAGGCGGTCGACGCCCTCGCGCGGCGTCACACGACGACGCCAGCCTCGTGCGACGCCGCGCGCGCGATGTGTCGGTGGATATACTACTACGGCGAAGAAGTATGCATCTCAAAGCTCATCTACGGCGCGTCGCACGGGTTAGCCACGATGGCGGACCGCGCCGGGTGGACGCCCGGGTGCGCGCGCGACGCCGAGAGGAACCACGAGGTGAACGTGCACGGGTGTGGTGCGTGTGTTTTTCGAGCGCGCGTTCGCGTTCGCGTTCGCGTTCGCGTGCGTCGTCGTGCGTCGTCGCGTGTCGTCGCGCGTTGCGTTATTGTCGTTCGTGGTTGTCGCGAACGCGCGTTGTGTGGTTGTGCGCGAGAGAGCGCGCGTGAGAGGGACGCTCGCGCGAGCGGTTTCGGCGTACTGACGGATGAGTGTGGTTGTATATTCGATAGGTATCGGCTGGTACGCTTCTAAGCGATGTGGTATGGTGGATAAACATGGTTTGAATGCGTATTGTCGCCCTGGGGTGTATACGACGGTGTGTGCGCCGTCGCATGATCGGAATTTGCGCTCGTTGAGCAAGTCGCTCAACGCCTCGCTATTGTTTGGACACGTGCGCGCCGCGGGGCCGGGGGCGAGCGTGCATCAGTATAATTGTCATCCATTCGTGCGTGGGAGATATATGTTTATGCATAATGGTGATGTGGCGAATTTTAAGGCGATTCGTCGCGGGTTGTTGGCGCATTTGAGGGATGAGCTGTTTGACCAAATGAGCGGCACGACGGATAGCGAATTGCTTTTTTCGTTGATTTTGAATGAGCTTCCAAACGTGTACGAGCAAATGGAACCAAAGACGCTGGAGAAGGCGGTGTTTAAGGCGATATGTATCATTATCAAGGCGAATAAAGGGCAAGCGAACTCTATTAACGTGGCTTTGACGGATGGAGAAACCATCATCGCCACGCGATATCGAAACTCGGCGACTGAGGAACCGCCGAGTTTGTACTTTCACCTCGGACCGATGCCGGGGGAAAAGGCTTGGGATTTAGACAGCGCCGAAGGCTTGGCGGGATTCGATCGATTAGTTGATCGTAACATTCATGCCAACACCGGTGGGCCGAGACAGCGACGGAATCCAAGCTTCCAGGCGATTTTAAAAAAGAAAATCTTCGCCACGCAATCGTTGTTGGTGTCGAGCGAACCGTTGAGCATGAACGGCTTGGCGAATTGGCAGCTGTGCCCGCCAAACTGTATGATTATCGCGCACCCTACGCAGCCGACGAAAGGGCGATGCTCGCGCGAGTTTTTACTGCAGCAGCTCAACGAAGAGCGCGCGGGGGGCGCGGTTGGAGACGACGCCGCGCCGTCGTCTCCGACCAAGGCGATGCGACAGATGACGTCGAGCGACTCCCCGGTGCTCGAAATCGAATTCAAGTGCTTGGAAGACTTGTGCGATACGATTTTGAGCTACAAGCCAAAGATGGAAAACAGCGCATCGGCCTCAAACATTCCCGGCCTGGTGCCCGCACCCAAGCCGGAAATTCGACGCAAAAACTCTCTCCCAGATCAAATGACCGCGGATGACTCGACGCACTTTCTCACGACGCCGGATTCGCCTCCGACATCTTCGCCGTACCCGCCATCGGCGCTGTACTCGCCCGCACCGGCGCGGGCCGTCCGACCTGGAGGCATGCTAGGAATTTCCGGATTATCGCAGCAACTTGCGCGGGCGTCGCTCCGTACGCCCGACTCTGCGTTTACGGAGGCGGAGGTCGGCGTTCGCCCAAATTCCACGTCTCGGCTTTCGGTTGATCACCACGGCACGTCTCCGAGTGACCGCAAGCACGCGATCAGACGAGAACATAGCATCACTAACATGGCTGGGTCGAGTTGGCACGAAGGTTCGCGGTATTTGCACTGAGCATGGCGTTTTACGCAACCTCGCAACAATTTTTTACATCACCGTTGATTGATGATTCATTCCTTTTCGCTTTTCGCTCGCGCGCGCGCAACGATATAAAGACAAACAGACTAAGAAGAATAGATTTTTGTGTATACAAGTGTACGTTAATTAAACTGTGCACGCCAAAAGTTAAACTACGCATAAAGAATCTCTAACAACAATGAATGAATGAATGAATGAATCGTCTATCATCACGACGTCAACTCCGCCTCTGTGGCGGCGTCTTCGAACAAGTGGCCCATCTTTAACCGCTTAGTGTCAATATAACGTTTGTTCTCCATAGTGATCGGCGCAAACAACGGCACACGACCTGTGACGGATAAGCCATAGCCACTCAACCCGTGGTATTTCGCCGGATTATTCGTCATCAAGCGCAACGTCTTCACGCCGAGGTCTTGTAAAATTTGCGCGCCGATGCCGTACTCGCGCGTATCCGCCGGGAACCCCAAGTCTTCGTTAGCTTGAACCGTGTCTCGCCCTTCATCTTGTAAATTATAAGCGCGAAGCTTGTGCCCTAAACCAATACCACGACCCTCTTGCCCACGCAAGTACACAATGCACCCTTGCCCTTCCTTGGCCACGCGCTCCATCGCCAAGTCGAGTTGGTTTCCGCAGTCGCACCTCGCGCTCTTAAAAATATCCCCAGTCAAGCACTCGCTGTGCACGCGCACGAGCATGTCGTCCCCAATCGCCTCGTTAATATTTGTTTCATCGAAATCACCGTACACCAACGCCACGTGCTCGATACCATCGAGCATGCTCGTGTACGAAACGCACGTAAAGTTGCCCCACTCTGTCGGCAAGCGCGCCACGGCGGTGCGCTCCACCAACTTTTCACGCGCGCGACGGTACCGAATCATATCTGAAATCAACACTAATTTTAACCCGTGCGCTTTCGCAAACACTTCGAGATCGGGCAATCGCGCCATGGACCCATCGCTGTCTTTGACGATTTCGCACAACACGCCCACCGGGGTAGACCCAGCCATGCGCGATAAATCCACCGCCGCCTCCGTATGCCCAGCGCGCTTCAACACCCCACCCGGTCGCGCACGCAATGGAAACACATGCCCCGGTCTCACAAACGCCCCAGCCGTGGTATTATCATCACCAAGCGCATTAATCGTCGCCGCGCGTTCCCCAGCCGAAATCCCAGTCGTCGACGCCGCCAAGTCCACGCTCACCGTAAACGCCGTCTTCATCGCATCCTTATTCGCCTTTGAATCCACCATCAGCGGTAAATCCAACGCATCCGCCCTATCATCCTCCATACTCACGCACACCAATCCCGACGTGTGTCGAATCATAAACGCCATCGACTCCGCCGTGACCTTATCCGCCGCGGCTATCAAATCCCCCTCATTCTCCCGGTCCTCGCTATCGAGCACGACCACAAACTTCCCTCGAGCGATGTCCTCGAGCGCGGACGCGATCGACGCAAACCCAGGCGTCGGGGCGTCCGGGTCCTCCCCCGCGCCGCTCGCGCCGCCGCCCTGTGCGAACACCGCGCGCGCGCGAACGCCGCCGCCGCGCCCATTCGAGGAGGTTTTCGCCTTTTTGACGGCGCACGGCGACCGCGCGGCGGTGCGAGGCGCGCACCGCGCGGCGCACCGTGCGGGCGCCGCAACCGTCGCGTGCGCGCGAGACATCGCTACAGGG